>ENA-OQIJ01000022-OQIJ01000022.1-human-gut-metagenome-genome-assembly--contig:-NODE-22-length-67041-cov-8.246361_pt1 | contig 67041 bp, 64 predicted proteins | sample MGYA00242582_ERZ504747 | MGnify/ENA primary metagenome ERZ504747 (study PRJEB26092, sample SAMD00036435) | human gut metagenome | host: Homo sapiens | study: EMG produced TPA metagenomics assembly of...
CTTTTCCTTGCACTCCCATCAAAATCGGGCCTTTTCCGGTGCAAAGCAGTCCGGGTCCGCGAAGCGGCCAAGACCCCAGTGGGGTCTTGGACCGGCTGGGCGGTCTGCGAAAGCAGAGCGGGCGCATTATTGACGCGCCCGCAGCCCGTGCCCCAGGATTTTGGATGCAGAAAGTGCGAAAAGGGGCGGAGCAAGCCTTGATGGCTTGCCCGCCCCTTTGAACATTTTTTGCGCCAAAATCCTAAGGCAGAACCGTCGTTTTCTTATGCCACACCGGCCTTGGGCGGCACTTCGCAAAAACGATTCAGAGCACCGGGCGGAAATTACTCGGCAGCGGTCTCAGCAACCGGCTCCAGTACTTCCTCGGCAGGATCCGCGATCTCTTCGGGAACGATGCCATTCTCCTCCTGCTCGCGGCGGATCAGCTCGGCTTCCACCTCGTCCAGACCGGTACCGGCCGGGATCAGCTTACCGATGATTACGTTCTCCTTCAGGCCCATCAGCGGGTCAACCTTGCCCTTGATGGCGGCTTCGGTCAGCACGCGGGTGGTCTCCTGGAAGGAAGCGGCAGACAGGAAGCTGTCGGTGGACAGAGACGCCTTGGTGATACCCAGCAGCACGTCGGTGTACTGAGCCAGCTTCAGGCCCTCCTCGCCGGCGGCGATGCGCTCCATCAGAGCGGCGTTCTGCTCCTCCACTTCCATCTTGTCGGCCAGAGCGCCACCAATCAGGGTGGTGGAGCCCGCGTCGTCCACGCGAACCTTGCGCATCATCTGACGTACGATAACCTCGATGTGCTTGTCGTTGATTTCTACACCCTGCAGGCGGTATACCTTCTGAACCTCCTGAATCAGGTAGTTCTGAACGGCAATACGGCCCTTGATGGCCAGGATGTCGTGGGGGTAGGCATGACCCTCGGTGATCATGTCGCCCTTCTCCAGCTGCTGACCCTCGGTGACGCGGATGCGCTGGCCGAAGGGGATCAGGTAGCTCTTCTCGGCGGGAGCACCGTTCTCGTCCACACCGGAAACCACCACATGGCGGTTCTTCTTGCTGTCGTCGATGTGAGCGGTACCGGCAATCTCGGTCATGATGGCCAGAGCCTTGGGCCGACGGCTCTCGAACAGCTCCTCAACGCGGGGCAGACCCTGGGTGATGTCCTCAGCAGATGCGATACCGCCGGTATGGAAGGTACGCATGGTCAGCTGGGTACCGGGCTCACCGATGGACTGAGCAGCGATGATACCAACGGACTCGCCCACGCGAACGGGATCGCCGTTGGCCAGGTTGGAGCCGTAGCAGTGAGCACATACGCCCACCTTGGCGCGGCAGTTCAGCACGCTGCGGATCTGCAGCTCGGTGATGCCGGCGGCCTCGATCTTCTCGGCGTCGAACAGGTCCATCATTTTGCCTTCGGGCACGATGACCTCGCCGGTGGCGGGGTTGCACACATCGCCCACGGCGTAACGGCCGATCAGACGCTCGCGGAAGGTCTCGATCTCTTCCTTGCCCTCGCGGATATCGGATACCCAGATACCCTCGGTGGCGCCGCAGTCCTCCTCACGGACGATCACGTCCTGAGAAACGTCAACCAGACGGCGGGTCAGGTAACCGGAGTCGGCGGTACGCAGAGCGGTATCCGCCATGCCCTTACGGGCACCACGGCAGGAAACGAAGTACTCCAAGATGTTCAGACCTTCACGGTAGTTGGCGCGAATGGGCATCTCGATGGTCTTACCGGCGGTGTTGGCCAGCAGACCGCGCATGCCGGCCAGCTGCTTGATCTGGTTCATGGAACCACGGGCACCGGAGTCCGCCATCATGAAGATGGGGTTGCGGTCTTCCAGGTTGTCGGCCAGAGCCTTGGAAACCTTGTCGGTGGTCTCCTGCCAGATCTGGATCACGCCGTTGTAGCGTTCCTCGTTGGAGATCAGGCCTCGGTTGAACTGCTTGATCACCTTGGAAACCCGCTCGTCGGCCTCAGCCAGCAGCTCGGGCTTCTGGGGCGGGATCACGGCGTCGCACACGGCAACGGTGATGCCGCTGATGGTGGAATATTTGTAGCCCTGGGCCTTGATGCGGTCCAGCATCTCGCTGGTGGCCTTGGTGCCATGCACCGCCAGGCAGCGGCTGATGATATCGGGCAGGTTCTTCTTGGTGACCTGGAAGTCGACCTCGTAGCCGAACATGGCCTCGGGATCGTTGCGATCCACGTAACCCAGATCCTGCGGGATGGGCTGGTTGAAGATGATGCGGCCCACGGTGGTGTCCACCAGCTTGCTCTTCAGCTCGCCGTTCACTTCCAGAGTGCGGCGAACCTTGATGCGGGCCTGCAGGGTGATGACCTTGTCGCTGTAAGCCATGATGGCCTCTTCCTCATCACGGAAGACCTTGCCCTCGCCCTTGTCACCATCGTTGACCATGGTCAGGTAGTAGGAGCCCAGAATCATATCCTGGGTGGGCACGGCAACAGGAGCACCATCAGAAGGCTTCAGCAGGTTGCCGGAAGCCAGCATCAGCATGCGGGCCTCGCGCTGGGCCTCCACGCTCAGGGGCAGGTGCACGGCCATCTGGTCGCCGTCGAAGTCGGCGTTGAAGGCGGTACATACCAGAGGATGCAGCTTGATGGCGTGGCCTTCCACCAGCACGGGCTCGAAAGCCTGAATGCCCAGACGGTGCAGGGTAGGCGCACGGTTCAGCATGACGGGGTGCCCCTTGATCACGGTCTCCAGGCTGTCCCACACTTCGGTGCGGGCGCGCTCCACCATCTTGCGGGCGCTCTTGATGTTGTTGGCCAGGCCCTTTTCTACCAGATCCTTCATCACGAAGGGCTTGAACAGCTCCAGAGCCATCTCCTTGGGCAGACCGCACTGGTACATCTTCAGCTCGGGGCCTACAACGATAACAGAACGGCCGGAGTAGTCAACACGCTTACCCAGCAGGTTCTGACGGAAGCGGCCCTGCTTGCCCTTCAGCATGTCGGACAGGCTCTTCAGGGGGCGGTTGTTGGGGCCGGTGACGGGACGGCCGCGGCGGCCGTTGTCGATCAGGGCGTCCACAGCCTCCTGCAGCATGCGCTTCTCGTTGCGCACGATGATGTCGGGAGCGCCCAGCTCCAGCAGGCGCTTCAGACGGTTGTTACGGTTGATGACCCGGCGATACAGGTCGTTCAGGTCGCTGGTGGCGAAACGGCCGCCGTCCAGCTGAACCATGGGACGGATATCCGGCGGAATCACGGGCACAACGTCCATGATCATCCACTCGGGGCGGTTGCCGGACAGGCGGAATGCCTCCACAACCTCCAGGCGCTTCAGGATACGAACGCGCTTCTGGCCGCCGGCATCCTCCAGCTCGTTGCGCAGCTGGGTGCGCAGCTCTTCCAGATCGATCTCCGCCAGCAGCTCCTTGATGGCCTCGGCGCCCATGGCAGCCTGGAACTCATCCTCGTAGCGCTCGCGCATCTCGTGGTATTCCTTCTCGCTGAGCAGCTGCTTCTTCTCCAGCGGAGTGTAGCCGGGATCGGTTACGATGTAGCTGGCGAAGTACAGCACCTTCTCCAGCTGACGGGGGCTGATGTCCAGCATCAGGCCGATGCGGCTGGGGATACCCTTGAAGTACCAGATATGGGAAACGGGCGCGGCCAGCTCGATGTGGCCCATGCGCTCACGGCGCACCTTGGACTTGGTGACCTCAACGCCGCAGCGGTCGCAGATCTTGCCCTTGTAGCGGATGCGCTTATACTTACCGCAGTGGCATTCCCAGTCCTTGGTGGGTCCGAAAATGCGCTCGCAGAACAGGCCGTCCCGCTCGGGCTTCAGGGTGCGGTAGTTGATCGTTTCCGGCTTTTTGACCTCGCCGTAGCTCCAGGCACGGATCTGTTCGGGAGAAGCAAGGCCGATCTTGATCGAATCGAAATCGTTATATTCCATTAAACGAACCCTTCCTTTTCTAATGTTTCGATGAATGAGGGCTTGGGGGCGCGGCGCGCTGTTTCAACGCGCCGCACACCACTCTCGGCTTGATCAGAATTCGTCATCCATGCCCAGGCCGTCGTCGGCAAACAGGCTGTCGTCCGGCTCAAAAATCTCCTCCGGCTCATCGAAACCGGCGTCTGCATCGGGAGCAGCGTCCTCAATGCTGTAATCGTTGCTCAGTTCGTTCTCCACCAGAACGTCCTCGCCCATGGGCAGGTCGCGGGTGTCGAAGCCAGTCTCCTCGTCGTCGAAGTTCTGCTTCAGATCCACCTCGTCGCCGTTGGAATCCTGCACGCGCACATCCAGACCCAGGCTCTGCAGTTCCTTGATCAGAACGCGGAAGCTCTCGGGGATGCCGGGCTTGGGAACGGGCTGGCCCTTCACGATGGCCTCGTAGGTCTTTACACGGCCGACCACGTCGTCGGACTTCACGGTCAGGATCTCCTGCAGGGTGTAGGCTGCACCGTAAGCCTCCAGGGCCCAAACCTCCATTTCGCCGAAGCGCTGGCCGCCGAACTGGGCCTTACCACCCAGAGGCTGCTGGGTAACCAGGCTGTAGGGGCCGGTGGAACGGGCGTGGATCTTATCGTCTACCAGGTGATGCAGCTTCAGGTAGTACATGTAACCAACGGTGACGCGGTTGTCGAACTTCTCACCGGTGCGGCCGTCGTAAACGGTGCTCTTGCCGTCCTCGTCCAGCTCAATCTTGGAGAAGTCGATCACATGGCCGATCTCCGGGCGCATGATCTTGTCCAGCTTGGTGGGATATTCGGGAGCGTTCTCGCCGTGGTTGGTCTCATAGGCCAGGTGGTAGCACTCGCGGATGTCCTGCTCGTGGGCGCCGTCGAATACGGGGGTCATGATCTTCCAGCCCAGCGCCTTGGCGGCGTAGCCCAGATGAACCTCCAGCACCTGACCGATGTTCATACGGGAGGGAACGCCCAGGGGGTTCAGCACGATGTCCAGCGGAGTACCGTCGGCCAGGAAGGGCATATCCTCCTGGGGCAGAATGCGGGATACAACACCCTTGTTACCGTGACGACCGGCCATCTTGTCGCCCACGCTGATCTTACGCTTCTGGGCGATGTAGCAGCGCACAACCTGGCGTACACCGGGCTGCAGCTCGTCGCAGTTGTCGGGAGTGAATACCTTCACGTCCACGATGATGCCGTACTGGCCATGGGGAACGCGCAGGGAGGTGTCGCGCACCTCGCGGGCCTTCTCGCCGAAGATGGCGCGCAGCAGGCGCTCCTCGGCGGTCAGCTCGGTCTCGCCCTTCGGGGTGACCTTACCAACCAGAATGTCGCCGGCCTTGACCTCGGCGCCGATGCGGATGATGCCGCGCTCGTCCAGATCCTTCAGGGCATCCTCGCCCACGTTGGGGATGTCGCGGGTGATCTCCTCGGGTCCCAGCTTGGTCTCGCGGGCCTCGGTCTCGTACTCCTCGATGTGGATAGAGGTGTAAACGTCCTCACGGACGATCTTCTCATTGATCAGAACGGCGTCCTCGTAGTTGTAGCCCTCCCAGGTCATGAAGCCGATCAGGGCGTTCTTACCCAGGCTGATCTCGCCGTTCTTGGTGGCGGGGCCGTCGGCGATGACCTGACCGGCCTTCACCTCTTCGCCCTTGTCCACGATGGGGCGCTGGTTCACGCAGGTGCCCTGGTTGGAGCGCATGAACTTGATGAGCTCGTACTCGTCGGTGGTGGTCTTGCTGGTGCGGATCACGATCTTGTCCGCATCCACATGCTCCACAACACCATCGTTCTTGGCCAGAACACAGACGCCGGAGTCACAGGCAGCCTTGTACTCCATGCCGGTGGCCACGATGGGCTGCTGGGTAACCAGCAGAGGCACAGCCTGACGCTGCATGTTCGCACCCATCAGAGCACGGTTGGCGTCGTCGTTTTCCAGGAAGGGGATCATGGCGGTAGCCACGGACACAACCATCTTGGGGCTTACGTCCATGTAGTCCACGCGCTCGCGCTCGATTTCCAGAATCTCGTCACGGCGGCGGGCATTGACGCGGGCCTTGGTGAAGTGGCCTTCCTCGTCCAGAGGCTCGTTGGCCTGCGCTACAACGTACTCGTCCTCCACGTCGGCGGTCATGTAGACCACCTCGTCGGTGACCACGCCGCGCTCCTTGTCCACCTTGCGGTAGGGAGCCTCGATAAAGCCGTACTCGTTGATGCGGGCGAAGCTGGCCAGATAGGAGATCAGACCGATGTTGGGACCTTCGGGGGTCTCAATGGGGCACATGCGGCCGTAATGGCTGTAGTGTACGTCACGCACCTCGAAACCGGCGCGGTCACGGCTCAGGCCGCCGGGGCCCAGAGCGGACAGACGGCGCTTGTGGGTCAGCTCGGCCAGAGGGTTGTTCTGGTCCATGAACTGAGACAGCGGGCTGGAACCGAAGAATTCCTTGATGGCGGCAACCACAGGCCGGATGTTGATCAGGCTCTGGGGGGTGGCCTCGTTCATGTCCTGCGCCTGCAGGGTCATGCGCTCGCGGATCACGCGCTCCATACGGGAGAAGCCGATGCGGAACTGGTTCTGCAGCAGCTCGCCCACGCTGCGGATACGACGGTTGCCCAGGTGGTCGATGTCGTCGGTAACGCCAATGCCGTGGTCCAGACCGTTCAGGTAGTTGATGGAGGAGAAGATGTCATCCAGAGTGACGGTCTTGCTGATGAGGCGGTCGTGGTTCTTGACCAGCAGCTCCTTCTGCTCGGCCTCGTCGCTGGTGGCATCCAGAATGGCCTTCACCTCAGCGAAGGTCACGCGCTCGTTGATGCCGCACTCCAGCACGTCGAAGTTGAAGAAGTTCTGGGCATCCACGGTGCCGTTGGTGATTACCTTGCGCTCCCGGTCGTCGGCCATGATGAAGGCCACGGATACACCGGCGGCCTCGGCGGCCTCGGCGGCCTCACGGCTGATCTTCTCGCCGGCAGCAATCAGCAGCTCGCCGGTGAGGGGGGCAATGATGTCGCGGGCGGCCACAAAGCCGGTGATGCGGCGGGCCAGAGCCAGCTTCTTGTTCATCTTGTACCGGCCGAACCGGGACATGTCGTACCGGCGGGGGTCGAAGAACAGATTGTTCAGATGAGTCTGGGCGCTCTCCACCGTCGGGGGCTCGCCGGGACGCAGCTTGCGGTAGGTCTCCAGCAGACCCTCTTCCTCGTTGTGGGTGGTATCCTTGTCCAGAGTGGCCAGGATGCGCTCGTCCTCGCCGAAGAACTCCCGGATCTGGGCGTCGCTGCCCATGCCCAGAGCACGCAGCAGCACGGTAACGGGCAGCTTGCGGTTCTTATCGATGCGCACATAGAACACATCGTTGGAGTCGGTCTCATACTCCAGCCAGGCGCCGCGGTTGGGGTTCATGGTGGCGGTGTACAGCTTCTTGCCGGTCTTGTCGTAGCTGGCGCCGAAGTAAACGCCGGGGCTGCGGACCAGCTGGCTGACGATGACACGCTCCGCACCGTTATTGATGAAGGTACCTGCGTCGGTCATGAGCGGGAAATCGCCCATGAAGATCTCCTGCTCCTTTACCTCGCCGGTCTCCTTGTTCAGCAGCCGGGCGGTAACGCGCAGGGGCGCCGCGTAGGTAGTGTCGCGTTCCTTGCACTCTTTGATGGTGTATTTGGGCTCTCCCAGATGGTAATCCACGAATTCCAGAGCCAGATTGCCGGTGAAGTCCTCAATGGTGGCAATGTCGCGGAAAACCTCTTTCAGACCCTCGTCCAAAAACCAGCGGTACGAGTTCTTCTGCACCTCGATGAGGTTGGGCATGGTGATAACCTCATCGATGCGGGAAAAGCTCATGCGTTCGGTTTTGCCAAGGGTTGTGGGCTTGACCTTCATCATAAAAAGCTTCCACTCCTATCCTGTTTCTACTTACATGATTGAGCACGCCCCGCCGGGGCAGTGATACGGCCCGCAGAGTTTTGTGTATTTTTCACAAACTTTTGCGAGTTTTTTGTACATGCTGCCTTTTTTAGGGCGTGTTGATCCAATTATGGTATACCATAACAGTATAATGGCCAAAAAGCCCGGTGTCAAGCCATTTTTTCGCTTTTTTTAAAAACACCGGCCCGGGTATGATATGCCCGGGCCGGTGTTATCTTTTTGATGATTCTCAGCGGCATTGGTTCTCGCTTGCCACGATCTGGGCGAAATCCACCGCCCCCAGCTCCCGGTTCACCTGCTCGCTGATGCGCCGGAACACCTGCTGAAAGGCACAGATGCCGGAGGCACCCCGGTTGCACTCGCCGCACTCCTCCAGGCAGCGGGAAAGCTGATAGGGCCCCTCCACCGCACGGATCACATCCAGCATGGTGATTTCCGCCGCAGGCCGGGCCAGCTCATAGCCTCCCCGGTTGCCCTTGAAGCTGGCCACCAGACCACTGGCCACCAGCTTGCCCAGAATCTTCAGCGAAAAGCGCAGCGAAACGCTCATCTCCTGGCTGATGGAGCGGGCGTCCATCCTCTTTTGGTTTTTGGCCAGGCAGTAAATGATACGGATGGCGTAATCCGATTCCTGCGTGATGTGCATAAACGCCTTCTCCTTTCCCGCGGGCGGCAAAACCGGGCCCGCCGTGCAGGGCCGCGCCCCGCAATAACTATACTTTAATGATATAGTTAAATATATCAGGTTTGAGTGGAATTGTCAAACCCGCCCCGTATACAGAAAGCGGGCGGCTCCCTGCAAAGGAACCGCCCGCCTGAATTCATTGTCTTATGCGTTGACCGCAGCCTTTTCGCCCCGGCGGAACAGCACCCGGAACACCAGGCGCACCAGCGGGCCGGCAAAGAACACCTGCCAGCACAGGGCCATGGGGAAGTTCATCACCGCGGTCTGCAGCCAGACGGCCACAATCTGGCTGCCGGGATTCTTGAACAGGATGGTGGCCACCAGACTCATCATGGGGCACATCAGGCAGACGATCATGCAGGAGATGGCCAGAATCACAAAGACCGGCTTATCCACACCGGGGGTGACCAGACGGAAGGCCAGCTTCTGGGACAGGCGCTCCACCACAAAAAACTCCAGAAGAAAGGCCACCGGCCACATAATGACCATCTCGCCAAAGGCCATGACAAAGACCTGATTGCTCATGCCGCCCACATTCAGGGCGATGTTGTAGCAGATCATGGCATAGACCATCACAAAGGCCATCATCAGGGTAAAAATAACATTTTCCAGTTTGGTTTTCGGCATAACGAATACTCCTCCACATTGTTTTTTCGGATGTTTGTGTGTCCGCAACGCTGTGTTGTTCGTTAGCCGTGCAGGCCGCGAAAGCAGGGCTGCTCCGGTGTCGTTTCCAATAAAACCAAACGTTCTGCGCGCCGCCCGTTTTTGGGCAGTGTCGACTATGGTACCACATTTTCGCCCTCGCCGCAAGTCTTTTTTTGCTGGACAGCACCGTTTCTGCTCTCTATAATATAGAAATAATACAGGAAATCGAAACGGAGGCTGCGCAAATGAACCATTCCCTTTTTCCCATTCTGGAATTTGACCCGGACCGCCGGGCCAAACTCTGCCCGGAGCAGCCCGACGCTCCCCTGCTGCCGGAAAAATGCGTGATCACCTTCTTCCGGGAAGCACTGGAGGAGCTGGTGCGGGAACAGAACCTTTCCCCCATCGCCCATCTTCATTCCGAAATTGTGGATCTGCCCATCTACCGGCTGGAACAGCGCGGCGAGCCGGTGTGTGTCGCTCTTCCTTTCGCCACCTCGCCGGGAGCGGTCTGCACACTGGAAGAGCTGCATGCACTGGGTGCAGAGAAATTCGTGGTCTGCGGCGGCGCCGGCTGCCTGACCCCCCGGCCTTGAGCTGGGGCGGATCATCCTGCCGGTGAGCGCCGTGCGGGACGAGGGCGCCTCCTACCACTATCTGGAGCCCGGCCGGGAAGCCGCCTGCCCCGCCGAGGGTCTTGCCGCCGCCCGCCGGGGACTGGCGGCGCTGGGGGTTCCGGTGCTGGAGGGCAAGACCTGGACCACCGACGCCTTGTACCGGGAAACCGAGGGCAAAATTGCCCGCCGGGCCGCCGAGGGCTGCCTGACAGTGGAGATGGAATGCGCGGGCTTTTTCGCCGCGGCCCAGTTCCACGGTCTGCCGCTGGCCCAGCTGCTCTACGCGGGCGACGATCTGAGCGCCGACACCTGGGACAGCCGCGGCTGGGATCGGCAGCACACCGTGCGCCGCAACCTGCTGGAAACCGCACTGGATCTGGTCACTTATTTTTAAACAACGCAAACAAAAATGCCGTCCGGCAAAGACCGGGCGGCATTTTGTTATGTTCTGCTTATTTGCGCTGCCCCTTGAACACCTCAATCTCGGTGGCGGGCAGCTCATGGCGGAATTCCCGCTCGGTGCGCTTCAGATTGCCGCAGATGCAGGTCTCCTCGCCCCGGGCATCCAGCGGCATGTAGTAGCCGCAGGTGGTGCAGCGGACATACAGGCCGGGCTTGCGTTTAAACTCCTTGGCAAAAAAGCCGGTGGCCTTGGGGCCATGGCCCACGTAGGTAAAATTCATCTTCGCCTTCAGCTCTTCCTGCTGTTTGCGGATCTGCTCCTCGTTCACATTCCAGTTCGCCAGCATATACGGTTCTCCTTTTCTTTGTGATGCCTGCTTGTGCCTGTTTGATGATCAATCCAGGAAATCCCGCAGCTTCTTGGAGCGGCTGGGGTGGCGCAGCTTGCGCAGAGCCTTGGCCTCAATCTGACGGATACGCTCACGGGTAACCTCAAACTCGTGGCCCACCTCTTCCAAGGTGCGGGGACGGCCGTCCTCCAGACCAAAGCGCAGGCGCAGTACCTTTTCCTCACGGGGGGTCAGGCTGCCCAGCACGGCGGACAGCTGCTCTTTCAGCAGGGTATGGCTGGCAGCCTCGGCAGGCACGGGGGCATCCTCATCGGGGATGAAGTCCCCCAGATGGCTGTCCTCCTCCTCACCGATGGGAGTCTCCAGGCTTACCGGCTCCTGGGCCACACGCATGATCTCGCGCACCTTTTCCACGGGCATGTCCAGCGCCTCACTGATCTCGTCCGCGGTGGGCTCGTGGCCATTCTGGTGCAGCAGCTGGCTGGACACCTTCTTCACCTTGTTGATGGTTTCCACCATGTGCACCGGGATACGGATGGTACGGGCCTGATCCGCGATGGCGCGGGTGATGGCCTGCCGGATCCACCAGGTGGCGTAGGTGGAGAACTTGAAGCCCTTGGTGTGGTCGAACTTCTCCACTGCCTTGATCAGACCCAGGTTGCCCTCCTGGATCAGATCCAGGAACTGCATGCCACGGCCCACATACCGCTTGGCGATGGACACCACCAGACGCAGGTTGGCCTCGCTCAGGCGCTGCTTGGCCCGCTCGCCCTTGCGGATGGCGGTTTCCAGATTGCGCAGCTCGATGCGCTGTTCGGTGGGCAGCGCATCCTTGGTCTGAGTCAGCCAGATGCGCTTCTCATCGCTGGAGAGCTCCTTGTCGTCCTCGATCTCGCAGATCTTAGCGAACTTTTCCTTCTTTTCCTCAGTGGCCTTGTTGCCGTCCAGAATGTCCAGCGCCAGGCGAATTTCCTCGTCGCCGCTGAGCAGGGGCACCCGGCCAATCTCCTTCAGGTAGACCTTGACCGGATCGTCGATGGCAACGCCCTCGGCAGACAGGGCGTTCTCGAACATATCCACGCTGTCCTCGGTGAGGGTAAAGTTTTCGGAATCGGCGTCCGGCTCATCCACGATCTCCACATTGTGGCCTTCCAGCGTCTCATACAGCTTGTCGATCTGCTCCACGTCGAAGCCGGTTTCCTCAATGGCGTCGTTGATCTCCTTGGTGGTCAGCTTGCCGTTGCGCTTGCCGGTTTCGATCAGTTCGCGGATGGTGATTTTCTTTTCTGCCATATCTTTTACTTCCTCCTGGTTTGGATACATTTGGACTTTTTGACCTGTGTAATATGTAATTCTGCCGGGGTTTACGCCTTCTGGCGTCGCAGCCCGGCAAGGTAATCTTCCAGCTCCTGGCCGCTCATGCGGGCGGCTTCGGTGCTTTTGGGGGCGCTCTGCTGGATGCGGTTCAGATACATCTCCACATCCCGCGGGCCGATGCCCACATCGTAGTTGCGGGCCAGCAGATGGGAGATCCGGTTCACGGTATCCTCCGGCAGCTGGGTGGCCAGAGCGGTCAGATCCGGCCGGATGCCCTGGGCCCTGCAGCGCAGGATGGCCCGGTAGGCCTCCCCCATGTCCTCCATGAGGAACTGCTCGGGGGCAAGGCGTTTTTCCACCGTGGAGATGAAATCCGGGTTTTTGACCATGGCCGCCACCAGCTGCTGCTCGGCACTGGCCACGCCCAATGCCTTTTCGCTGTTCATGGTGTTGTAGGGCAGCTTGATGTCCGACCCCAGCCCCTGATTCAGCAGATCCCGCTCAAACTGGCGCTGCTTTCGGCGTCGGCCCGCCTTCACCGCGGCGTCCAGCTGGTTCAGAATTGCCGCCTTGGCCACGTCGGTTTCCTCCGCCAGTCGTCCGGCGTAGATGTCCCGCTCGGTGGGCGAGACGCCGTCCGCCAGAATGCGGATGACCTCCTTGATGTATTCCACCCGATCCGCCGCCCGGGTGATGTCGTATTTGCTCTTCACCTTCTGGATCTTGTACTCAATGGCATTGCTGGTGCCGTTGAGCAGCCGGTCGAAGGCGTCCCGCCCGAACTTTTTGATGAATTCGTCCGGGTCCTTGGCGTTGGGAATGTTCAGCACCGATACCTTCACCGGGCTTTCGCTGAACAGGCCCAGACTGCGGGCGGTGGCCTTCTGGCCCGCCTCGTCCGAGTCGTAGCAGAGCACCACCTCGTCGGCGTACTCGGCCAGCAGCCGCACCTGCTCGGCGGTGAGGGCGGTGCCGCAGGCGGCCACCGCCGTATCGAACCCGGCCTGATGCAGACTGATCACGTCCATATAGCCTTCGCACAGAATGTAGCGGCGGCTGGTACTCTTTTTGGCAATGCTCAGTGCGAACATGGCCTTGCTCTTTTTGTAGACCAGCGTTTCCGGGCTGTTGATATACTTGGGCTTCTCGTTGCCCAGCACCCGCCCGCCGAAGGCAATCACATTGCCCCGCAGGTCGAAAATGGGGGTCATCACCCGCCCCCGGAAAGCGTCGTACACGTTGCCCTTTTCGCTGCGCTTTTCCACACCGGCGGCCAGCATCTCCTCTTCGGTGAAGCCCTTGGCCCGCAGGTGCATGCGCAGCGCCCGGAAGTCGTTGGGTGCATAGCCCAGGCCGAACCGCCGGATGGTGGAATCGGACAGACCGCGCCCCCGCCAGTAGGCCCGGGCAGCAGCAGCCTCTTCGGTGGGGGCATTCAGCTGCTCGTAGAAAAAGCGGGCGGTCTCCTTGTTCACCGAGAGCACCCGGCTGCGCAGCCGGCCCACCTTGTCGTCCTCCTCGGGCATGGGCATGCCGGCCCGGCCCGCCAGATACTTGACCGCCTCCACATAGTCCAGATTGTTGATCTTTTTGATGAAGGTGATCACGTCGCCGCCCACTCCGCAGCCGAAGCAGTAGAAGCTCTGGGTCTCCGGGTAGACCACAAAGGAGGGTGTCTTTTCGCTGTGGAAGGGGCACAGCCCGGTGTGGGTGCGGCCCCGGTGACGCAGCTGTACATAGCTGGCCACCACGTCGGTGATGTCATTGCGGCGCACCACTTCCTCCACATATTCATGGGGAATCACAGGCAGCCCCTCCTTTCCGGGTCAGGAATATCGGGCGGCAAAGCAGCCCTTACAGAACGTGCCACTTGCGGGGCACGAAAAAGTCTTCAAAGGTGCGGATGGCAAACTCGTCGCTCATACCGCTGATATAATCGGTGACCGCCCGATCCACCCCTTCCTGATAGGCAATCTGCAGAAAGCCTTCCGGAAGCAGGTCGATGTGGGTGCTCAGCCGCTCGTACAGCCCGCCGATCACCCGCTCCACCTTTTCCTCCTCTTTCTTGGCGGTCTTATCCACATAAACGGTGGAGTACATGAAGGAGTGAAGCGCCTCGTAGGCCTCGCCCACCTCCGGGCTGAAAGCCAGCTGGGTCTGGCTGCTGTGAGCCACCAGATCGGCAATCAGGGTGGTGATACGCCGGCTCTTGGTGTCACCCAGCACCTCTACCACGTCCCGGGGCAGCTGCTCCGGGCGCAGCACACCGGCGGTGATGGCGTCCTCAATGTCGTGGTTCATATAGGCAATGCGGTCGGAATAGCGCACCGCGCACCCCTCCAGCGTGGCGGGCCAGGTGCCCTTGGTGTGGCACACCAGGCCGTTGCGCACCTCCCAGGTGAGATTCAGGCCGGTGAAGCGGCGCTCCAGCCGATCCACCACCCGCAGGCTCTGCTGATAATGGCGGAAACCATGGGGGCTCAGCTGGTTCAGCGCCCGCTCCCCCGCATGGCCGAAGGGGGTATGCCCCAGATCATGCCCCAGGGCAATGGCCTCGGTCAGATCCTCGTTCAGGCGCAGCGCCCGGGCAATGGTGCGGGCAATCTGATCCACCTCCAGCGTGTGGGTCAGCCGGGTGCGGTAATGATCCCCCTCCGGGGAGAGGAATACCTGGGTCTTTTGCTTGAGCCGCCGGAAGGACTTGCAGTGAACCACCCGATCCCGGTCCTGCTGATAACAGGTGCGCAGGGGGCAGGGCTCCTCCGGCCGCACACGGCCCCGGCTGCACTCGCTGAGTGCAGCGCCCGGCGCCAGAATCTGGCGCTCAATCTGCTCTGTGTGCTTCCGAATTTCGTCCATGGCATGTCCCTCCCCTGTGCTTCGCGCCCTCTGGCCGATACGTCTTGTAATAATATATACGACACAAAGGCCCAAAACCCTTTTTCCATTCTGTGAATTTTTTGCAAAAGCCCCAATTATTTTACGCCAAACGTCGCCCGGGGTGCATCAGAACGGGGTGTAGAAGGGCTGGGAGATACGGGGGGTCACCGCGCCGCGGCTCAGCTCCTGAAAAGCGGTGGGCAGGCCGGCTTCCTGCCCGGCAGGCAGGGTGGCGGTAAGGGTGACCTTGTCGGCAAAGACCGGCTCGTCCACCTGCGCGCCCGCCCCCTGAAGCAGCAGCATGGCCCGCTCATACAGCGAGTAGTCCACCTCCACGGTGAGCTTCACGCAGGAGCGCACAGTCACAATTTTCGCAGCCCGCAGGCCGCTGGCCGCGCTTTCGGTGTAGGCCCGAACCAGACCGCCGGTGCCCAGAAGAATGCCGCCAAAGTAACGGGTCACCACCACGATGCAATCGGTAAGGCCGGCATGCTGGATGCTCTCCAGCACCGGCAGACCCGCGGTCTTGGCAGGCTCGCCATCGTCGGAATAGCGCATCCGGCCACCCTCCCGCAGCACATAGGCATACACATTGTGCCGGGCGGTGCGGTGCTGGGCGCGGATGCTATTCAGAAATTCCACCGCCTTTTCCTCGGTGTCGGCAAAGGACACATTGGCGATGAACCGGCTGCGCTTTTCCTCAATCTCGGCTGTGGCAGTTCCCTGAATGGTGCGATAGTCCTGCATGGGCGGCGCTCCTTCTTTTCTCATTTACAGACAACAAAAAAGGCGGTTTGAAACAAACCGCCTTTTTGGCTTTTGGATCTTACTTCTTGAGACCGAAACGACGGTTGAAGCGATCAACACGTCCGCCGGTGTCAACCAGTTTCTGCTTGCCAGTGTAGAAAGGATGGCACTTGGAGCAAACTTCAACGTGGATCTCAGGCTTGGTGGAACGGGTGTGGATGACCTCGCCGCAAGCGCAGGTGATGGTGCAGTCCACATAATTGGGATGGATGCCCTGTTTCATTCTTTTCACCTCTTTCTGGTTAATGACTAAGGGGGCCATGCTTGATACATGCGCCCATCACAACCTTCAATAGGAGGCCACCAGCATACACCATCCTGTGCGTATGGAGCGGCCGTCGGAACGATTGCCAAAATAGTATAGCACGCATGCTTTCAAAATGCAAGCTTTTTTGCTCTTTGCCTGCAAAAAAACAGGAAGAACCCGGTTTGAATGGTTCTTCCCGTTTTAAAGCATTTTACATTTTGTACTGTTTAGCTTAAATATTGCTGCCAGTACTCTTCCAGCGTAAGATTCTGCTCGGTCAGGAAGGAGGCCAGCTCCTTGCCCACATAGCGCCAGTGCCAGGGCTTGAACTCCACGCCGGTGATCTCCTGCTTATCCTCCGGATAGCGCAGCACAAAGCCGTATTCCGCCGCATGCTCGCTGAGCCACTGATATTCCGGCGTCTGCACGATGGTCTCGGCATTCTTGGTCTGGCTGTACTGGGGCACCAGATCCACGGCAAGGCCGGTGTTGTGGTCCGACTCGTAAGCCTTCTGCTCCACCTGCTGAGCCTGCTGCTCCGCGGCAGCCTGATCCAGCCCCTGATTCAGCAGTGCCTGTACTTCCTGTTCATACAGCCGCTGCTGGCGGGTCGTGCTGCGGAAACCGGAAATAATCTTCAGCTGCAGCCCCGCTTCCTGAGCCGCCTGCTGCATGGCAAAGAAATCCTCCACAGCGCGGCTGTCCAGATAATAGCCAGCACCGTCAATGGCATCCGTCTGGGGATCAAACCCTTCGGGCAGCGGATTGCCCGGGCCGTTCAGCACCGCGAACCAGTCCTCTGCGGTCACCGCAGGGCCGGGCACCGGCGTGGGAGAAGGCTCTGCAGTCGGCTCGGCCGAAGCGCTGGCCGCCTGCGAAGATACCGGCTGGCTTTCCGGCTGCTCCCTCTTTCCAAACCTGCCGCCCCACAACAGGGCAGCAGCAATCAACACCGCCGCAATCAGAACCACCAGCACTGCAATCCAGATTTTCCGGCCGCCGGAACCGTTTCCTTCCGGCTCCGAACCGCCTTCCGCTGACCAGCGCACCTTCTGCGCCGGAGCTGCAGTCTGCGCAGCACTCTGCTGCATTTTTTTCTCCTCTTCCGGAGTAAAATATTTCATCTCATGCGGCATGGTTTACCCCCCTCGTGCCGTTTTGTGCGGGATATCTTACACTTCTTCCCGCTCTTCCTTCTCCCGGCGGTAGACCATGCGATACTGCTTGAGCCCCGCACGCCAGGCGATGGCCAGCGCAATTACCACCACCGCATAGATCAGTGCGAAGTAGAAAAATACTTCAACCGCGCCGTGTGTGTAGGACGCTACCAGCATCTTCAGAGTCTCCGGCTTCAGATTCAGCCGGTCCATCCGAATCAGCCCGTTAAACAGCAGCGGAACCACCACACTGAACAGCGCCGCTGCGGAAAAGGCGTTAATGCACCAGCGCAGCCGGGCCGCGCCGGAAGGCTGCAGCCGCATCAGCAGCACCAGTGCGATCACGCAGACCACCGCCAGCACTGCAAACCCGATCCATGCCATCTGGGTGATGCGCGCCATATAAGGTGCGATGTAGGGCGCCACGATCAGCTGCACGTAGTTGTCGTAGTCCACCTGACAGCCGCTGGCCATCTCCTGCACCGCCTCGCGGATCCCGTCCGTCAGCTGAATGCCCCGCTCCTCCAGATTGTTTTCGATGGCTTCCACTGCCGCTTCGGCCACCTCCGGATGGGCGATCAGGCGCCGGTCCCCCTGATACAGGGCTTCCACCGCCCGGAACATGTCCTGCTGGATCTGATCCTCGGTCACAATGCTGGTCATCACTTCCTGTGGAATACCGCCCGCATTGCCGTAGCTGATGTAGTTTTCGTTCAGCTGCTCCAGCGTGGCCTGGCAGAAACCGCTCTCCAGCACCTGGCTGCGCAGATAGCGGGAATTGCACACGGTACACGCCACAACACCCAGCACCGTAAGCAGCACCAGCAAAAAGCTGAGCACCCATGCCACCGCTCCGGTAATCACCGGGCCGGCAGCATTTCTGCGGATTTTTTTCTGTTTCATCCTTTGCCGCCTCCCTGTTATTTGCTCTTGTCGATCATCGGACCGGACACATACTCCGCGTACACAAAGTAACGCTGGGGCGTGAAGCCGAGTGCGTCAAAGGGGTAGCAGGTATACAGAATCAGGTTTTCGTCCGTGCGGGTGAAATCGTAGGTGGTGGCATCCTGATAATCGGCCACCTTCATCTCGGTTACCCGGTACACATAGCTGCCGTAATGAGTATCGATGTGGATCAGGCTGCCCTCTTCCACATCCTGCAGGCCATTGAAAAAGGTGTTGTTATGGCCCGCCAGCAGCACGGTCTTGCTCTCGCCGGGGATACCCGCGCCCGTAGAATCCGCATAGGTTGCCACGCCCCGGTTCAGCTCGCGGGTGGAATCGCCGTAATACAGCGGCGCATCCACGCTGGTCCCCTCAATGGTAATCTGACCATACTGGTCGCCCTTCGTGGGATACACCAGCTCACTGTACGGCACCGTGGTGGCATTTTCAATGCTGTTTGCCAGCTCCTCATACAAATTGGCGGGCTGGCTTTCTTCCTCCTTGCTGAACATGTAACGGGCAAGCCCCACATAGGGCCCTACCGTGGGAATGGCAGCCAGATACAGCACTCCTGCAGTAAGCGCGGCAAACAGTACCGGCACCCCCACAAAGCTGAGCATTTTGCGCCAGAGCGGCGCTTTGGGCCGGGAAGGAGCCGGACGGACAGGCCGGGAATCGTCCGGCCGATGATATACGGGCATTTGGATAGCCCCCTTTCAAGAGATGCTTGCCCTGCACTTCCCGTTCTATGCGGCAAGCCGGCAGTGGCAAATGTATATCAAAAGGCAAAAAACCTTTATAAAACACAAAAAACAAGGAAAGTTAGCACAACGGGTTCCTTTCCTTGTTCGCGGGCAAATTATGTGGCAAACACATCATTTGCCTTGATTCGAGTGATTACTCACCCAGCTTGCGAGCCTTCACAGCAGCCACGCCCAGCACGGAAGCAACAGCCAGAGCCACAACAGCGGCGCCGGTGGTGTTCAGGCCGGTAGCCTTGATCACGCCAGCGGTGGAAGCAGCAGCGCCGGAAGTAGCAGCGGTGGTGCTGTCCTTCTTGGAGCTGTCGGTCCACTCGGGCTTGCGAGCCTCGTTGGCCTCGGTGGTCTTGGAAGCGCTGATGGTAACACCACCAACCTTCACATCAGCCTTAACAGTGGCAGAGCCATCCAGGTTCAGCTGAACAGAAACATCGCCAATCTCAACGCTGTTGTTGCCGGCAGCAGCCTTCATCTCGGCCAGAGCGGTGTCCACGATGTTGCCGATCTCAGTCTGGCTGTTAGCAGTCTTCAGAGCAGCCTGAGCCTTCTCAGCAGCAGCCTTAACAGCAGCCACGTCAACGCTCTTTGCATCGGTCAGACCGTCGATAGCAGCGTACACCTGATTGATGTCAACACCGTAAGCAGAAGCCTTGCTGGAGTAATCAGCAGCCTTAGCCTTCAGCTCGTCCTTGGTGTAACCAGAACCAGCAGCGAAAGCGGAGGTAGCCATGGCAGCAGCCAGAGCCAGAGCAGCAACGGTAGAAACAACCTTCTTCATTGGTATCGTCCTCCTTTCCCAAATATTTATATAACGCGGAATATCCGCGCTATACCAAATGGAATTCAGAACCACCGACCGAACAGTTTCTTCGGTTTGGCGGCATCCCGGAGCTGGGGTTCCAGCCCGGCAAACACATCCGCGCCGTTCTGGCGCAGATAGCGCACCGTGTCGGCGCCCTGCCAGCTTTCGACCTTCTGCATGGCCGGGCCGATCAGGGGCGGGCGCTTGTCCACGGAATGGGTATCGGTAGACAGCACGTGAACGAGCTGCCACCGCAAAAACTTTTGAATCATCGCCTGCCGGCTGCCGGCACGCATGATGCTGCTGGCATTCACCTGAGTAACCGCTCCGGCATTGACCAGATCGAACAGGCGGGTGGGATCACTGAGCATGTAAGGGTATCGCTCCACATGGGCCAGCAGCGGCGTGATGCCCTGCAGCCCCAGGTTGTAGAAAATATCCTTGGCCCAGGTGGGGTAAAACATGGGGGAAAATTCCACCAGCAAATACGGCGTATCCTGCAAAAGCAGCGGATCCAGATCCAGCTCCAGCAGATCGGAGCTGAAGAATACTTCCGCGCCCAGCTTCAGCTTGACCGGAAGGCCTTCTCTGCTTACCGCATCCTGCAGAATCGCAAAGGACTCTGCCCGGCGCTGCGTGAATTCCTCCACGCTGGTGCGTTCGGCATTGAAGTGCGGCGTGAGGGCAATCTCATCCACTCCCTGCTCCAGCTGCCGCCGAATCAGCGCCAGGGAGTCGTCCACGGTCTGTGCGCCGTCGTCAATTCCCGGCAGGATGTGGCTGTGAAGGTCCGTCATGGGGCCGCTCTCCTTTATCTTTTATTTATAATAGCCGTATTCGTAGGAATAGTAATAGCCAGTATCGCGGCTGGTGCTCTTCAGATCAAAGCCGTTGAGCACGGCACCAATGATATTGGCATTGGCCGCTTCCAGGTTCTTCTTGGCCAGCTCGGCAGACTCGATGGTGGCATTTGCGTGGCTCACCACAAAAATCACACCATCGGCCAGTGCGCTCAGTACCGCTGCATCGGTAACCACCGATGCGGGAGGAGTATCCATAATGATGTAGTCATACTGAGCAGACAGGCTGTCCAGCATTTTGCCCATGCGGGCACTGCCCAGCAGCTCCGCAGGGTTGGGCGGGATCACACCGGCAGTGATTACGTCGATGTTCAGATCACTGAAATGCACAATCACATCCGCGGGGGTTGCCTCACCGCTGAGCACGTTGGTCAGGCCGCTGGCCCGGCGGGTGATGCGCAGGTATTTATGCATGACCGGCTTACGCAGGTCACAGTCGATGATCAGCACCTTCTTGCCGTTTTCCGCCAGCGAGATGGCCAGGTTGATGGCCACGTTGCTCTTGCCCTCACCGGGGATCGAGCTGGTGATCACCAGCCGGCGATAGTTGTTGCTGGCAGCCATGAAATTGATGTTGGTGCGCAGGGTCTTATACGCCTCACATACTGGAAAGGAGCGTTTTTCGAGATGATCTGCAGCTTGCGTTGATGGGCTGATCTTTTTCTTTCTTCCCAGTGCGGGTCAATTTGAAAGCCATCGATCAGTCCTCCACTTCCACCTGCGGAATGACGCCCAGCACGGTAAAGCCCCAGATGCTTCTGGATGTCGTCATCCGTTTTAAAGGTATTGTTCAGCATTTCCTTCAGGAAAATAAAGCCCACGCTGGCCACCAGACCCAGCAGGCCGGCAATGGCAGTGTTCATGGTCTTGTTGGGCGAAACCGGAGCATCCCCACACGGGCGTCGGAGATCACCTTTACGGAACCGGCTTCCACCGCCTCCTGAATCACATCGGGGGCGATTTCCACAATTTTACCCACAATAGCCTTGGCCTCGGCGGGGTTTTCATCCTGCACCGAGATCTGCATGACCTTGGGTGGAGTCCACCGCAGACACGCTTACCCGGTCGGCAAGCTGCTCATAGGTCATATCCAGGCCCAGCTCCTCGATCACCTGATCCAGAACCGTGTCGCTCTTTACGATGATACCGTAGGTCGCCACCAGATTCTTGGCGGTGGTCAGCATATCGTTGGTCAGGTTGGTGCTGGTCTGGCTCTGCTGCGAGTTTACGATCATGGTGGCACTGGCCTGATACTGCGGAGTGATCAGGAAATTGGTAACCAGAAAGCCCACAATGGCGCACACGATGGTGCTTGCCACAATGGCCAGCAGATTATTTTTCAGCATGAAAAATATTTCACGCAGGTCTATGGTTTCGTATTCTTGCTCCACAGTCTTTCCCCCAGTAATTGATAAAAAAGGACTTGTTTTGCCCTATTAAAAACTTCATTCAATTGGAATGGTTAAAGAGCTATCTGAAACCATTCCATAACGCTTTAAAGTATATCACAAACGTTTTTGGCCTGCAAGGCAAAAGATATTTTTCGTAAACTCGCATAAAGTATTTCCGCCCATGGATTTATTCTTTAGATAAATTCATACCAGGTTTGTCACCAAGTGCATATTTTCTCCCTGAATCAGGATATTTTCCCCTTAAACGGAACCATTCCTGCCAGATTTTCCCCTCTCAGGTCACCCGTTTCCGAGCGCAGAAAAGGGAGAGCGCAGCTTCCTGCGCTCCCCCGCTGTAAAACCGATGACCGTATTCGCTCATGCAGCCGGTTCCGCAGTGGGCTCCGGCGTTGCCGCCGCACCGGCTGTATCTGTCTGGGCAGCCTGATCGCCGCCCTCTGCTCCATCGGTCTGTCCGTCCGTTCCCTCATCCGTCTGGGCGGTTCCGTCGCCCTGTCCGGTATCGCCTTCGCCGGCCGGCTCTGTCTGCGCGGAATCGGACGCAGCGGAATCCGAAGCTGTGATGGATCCGGGCGACCAGGTGGGCCGCAGGCTGCCATCCTCCAGCTGATGGGACACATCCAGCGTGCCCTGCTCGGTATCGCCAATCCCCTTGCCGTCCTCATTGTGCAGCAGATAGGCGGCAAATTTGAGCTTATAGTCCAGATTATTAAAGGTGCCAAGCAGCACCTTGGCCCGGTTCTGATAGATAAAATACAGCTCATTGGCTTCCCCGAACTGGATGCTGGTGCAGTCATCCTTCAGCTCATAGGTCCAGAGCAGCTCCAACAGCCGGTTCACATCCTCCAGGGGATCGTGTCCGTTCTCTTCGCCCGTTGACGAAGAGGAGGTGGACGCTGTGCTGGAAGTCTGGCTGGAGGAAACACCGGAAGCCGCCGGTGCGGGCGTCGCCGTGGCGTTGGGGGTGGCCAGCTTCAGATAGTAACCGGCCACCGGAGCTTCAATATCCAGCCCCAGCAGTGCGGGCAGGCCTTCGGGCTGCGTTTCCCCAATGGCCATGATCTTGAGCCCGTCGCTCAATGTGAGCCATCCGCTGTCTGACTGGGCACACCAGGTTTCCACCGCAGGTTCCACCCGAATCACCAGCGTGCTGGGCAAGCGACGGCGAATCTCCACCCGTTCCAGATAAGGCAGGCTTACCACCATGCTTTTTTCCTTCTGGGCGGCGGAGAACTGGAACATATTTTCACCCACCGGCACACCCAGTGCCCCAAGAATTGCGTCCTCGGTATAAATGCCGGTATTCGCCGGGGTGCTTCCGTCCATATTTTCAATGCGGAAGGTCTCCACCTTGAACAGCACCGTGAGCGAGAGAACCACACCGATGCCCACCACCAGAAGCCCCAGAAATGCCATGAGCAGATTTCGGCGGCGACGGCGGCGGCGAAGCTCGCTGTGCGTCAGCCGCCGGGGCGGCCTTACCCGGGCAGTCGTATGTTGACCGGGATAAGGCTGTTCACTGTGGGGATACTGCTGCGTTCCGTGGGGATACCGGGTGTTCTGCCGCCGGTAATCGAGCTGCGGTGCCGAACCCTGCCGCTGCCGGGCCGTCCGGTTTACCGGCTGGGGTTCTCTACGCCGGGAACCGGTCTGGGGGGCCGGGCGGGTCTGCTGCTGTCGTCTGCCGCCGTCCACAGCCTGAACGCGCCGGGCGCTCTGGCCGCTATTCTGCGCAGGCTGCCGACCTGAATTTCGCCTGATCTGCCGTTTCGCCACCGGCTCCCCTCCTTTCTTTTGTATTATTTTCCAGAATTATTACTTTTCGTTATTTTTCTTTGCCTTTTCCAATCCCATCAGCTGGGCCAGCTTTGCCCAGATCTTATCCAGGCTGTGAGGCTCGGCCAGGCGCTGGGCATTGCTGCCCATCTGAGCCAGGCGCCCCGGCTGGGCCAGCAGCTCCTCCACCATGGCAATGAGCTTTTCGCCGGTGAGATCCTTTTCCTCCACCACCAGCGCGGCTCCGGCCTTCTGCAGCTCCAGCGCGTTGTAGTACTGATGGTTCTCGGCCACGTTGGGGCTGGGGATCAGGATCGCCGCACGGCCCACCGCCTCCAGCTCGGCCAGTGTGAGCGCGCCTGCCCGGCTGATCACCAGATCCGCCGCGGCCAGCAGCTCGGGCATGTTGTTGATGTACTCGCTGACCACCAGATTTTCATTATAGGAAAAACCCTTTTCACTGGCCAGATTTTTGAACAGCTCCACGCCCCGGCTGCCGGTGGCGTGCAGATGCAGGATGTTGCGGGGCTGCTTCTGCTCCCAGGCGGCCAGATCGGCCACCACCTCGTTGATGCGTCGGGCACCCAGGCTGCCGCCGAAGCTCAGAATTACCGTGCGATCCCCTGCGTTCAGTTTGGCGCGGGCGGCGGTGCGATCCTGCTGGAAGATTTCCGGCCGCACCGGGTTGCCCACCACCGTGGTCTTTTGGGGTGCGCCCAGCTTTTCCACCGCTGCGGGCACGGCGGCAAAGATTACATTCACATCCTTTGCCAGCAGCTTGTTGGTCACACCGGGGAAGGCGTTCTGCTCATGGATGGCGGTCTTGATGCCCATTTTGGCAGCGCAGCGCACCACCGGGCCGCTCACATAACCGCCGCAGCCGATCACCAGATCCGGCTGCACCTGACGCATCATGGCCTTTGCCCGGGGCCCGGACAGAGCCAGATGCCACACCGCCTCGATGTTGCGCAGGATATTTTTCGGGGTCAGGCTCCGCTGGATACCGTTCACCTCGATGTGGTGGAACGGGTAGCCCGCCTGGCCCACCAGCTTATACTCCATGCCCGCCTTTCGGCCGGCAAAATGAATCTCGGCATCGGGGCAATGCTGCTTGATAGCGCCCGCAATGGCGAGCGCCGGGTTGATATGACCGGCGGTGCCGCCGGCTGCAATCAATACGCGCATGATAAGCGCCTCCTTCAAAACAATAAGGGATCAGCGGCTGAAACAGGCATAGGGGTTCTCTTCCTCCCGGGCACGCTGTGCCTGCTTTTCCTGTTCGGCCGCAGCTTTTTCCTCGGCCTTTTTCCGGTTGCCCGCCCGGCATACACTCATCACTACGCCCATCTGGCCCAGCAGCATCAAAAGGCTGGTGCCGCCGGAGGAGAAGAAGGGCAGGCTGATACCGGTATTGGGAATGGTATTGGTAACCACCGCCACATTAAAGAGGAACTGGAAGCTGATCTGGGCAATACAACCCACCACCAGCAGACTGCCGAACCGGTCGGGCGCGTTCCATGCAATCACAATCCCCTGCACAATCAGCAGAAGGAACAGCAGAATGCAGATCACCGCGCCCACAAATCCCAACTCCTCACAGAGGATGGCGAAAATAAAGTCGTTCTGGGCCTCGGGCAGCCACATGTGCTTCTGCACACTGTTGCCGATGCCCACCCCGAACAGCCCGCCGGAGCCGATGGTGTACAGGCTCTGACCGGTCTGGCGGGTGGAGTCCTGCATATCCGAGAAGGGCTGCAGCCAGCCCTGAAGGCGTTCCGCCACATAGCCGCCGCGGGTAACCAGCAGCAGAGAGATAAGGGTAACCGCCACGCCGCCCGCCAGAAAGAACCAGCGCAGCAGCGCGCCGCCCACCAGCATGATGGACGCGGCAATGCAGCACATCAGGATCATGGCGCTGTGGTGCGGCTCTAACAGCAGCAGCACCAGAATGGGAACCAGCAGCATACCCGGCAGAATGATGCTCAGCTTCAGGTTTTGCATGGGACCCGCGCCGGGGAACTGACCCTCAATGCGCTTCTGATACCGGGCAAACAGATGGGCCAGCAGCAGGATCAGGGCGAATTTCGCAATCTCACTCACCTGAATGGTGGGGATAAAACTCACATTGATCCACCGGCGGCAGCCCTTGATGGGCGGCATGAACAGCACCAACACCAGAAGCCCCAGCGTCACAAAATACAGCGGCCAGGCAAACCGGCGAAGCCAGTGATAATCCACCCGGGAGATGATCAACGCCGCCACAAGACCTACGATTGCAAAGACCGTCTGGGGGCCAACATATTCATAGCTGGTGCCGAATTTGTTCAGCGAGGTGGCGTAGCTGGCGCTGAACAGGATGATCAGGCCAAACACCTGCAAAATAATCAGGTTGGCCAGAAAGGCTCCGTTCAGCTTGCCGGGATGCTTGTAGAACATGCGCACCGGTGCGCGGCTTGCCTGCCGGGCCTGTCGGGCGTCGCGGCGCATCTGCTCCGCCCGCTGCCGCGTGGCAGACTGTGAACCCGGTGCGCGATAGGTCTGGCGGGCCGTACCGCCGTGCCGTGCCATATCGGTCATGGCCACAGACCTCCTTTTTCAGGGGTACTCAGGCTGCGGGAGCAGCCTGGCAAAGGGATAAAATCAATAATAGAAATAGGCAAAGGTCAGCCCCAGCACAACAAACAGGGCCTCCAGTGCGCTGAAGCTCGCATCGATCTTCACCTCGCTCCAGCCACGCATCTCGAAGGAGTGGTGGATGGGGGTCATCTTGAAGATGCGCTTGCCGTGGGTCAGCTTGAAGTAGGTCACCTGAATCACCACGGTGGCCGCCTCCCAGATATAGACCGCACCGAAGAAGAACAAAATCTCCGGCCGGCCCATGGCATAGCCCAGGCCGGCAACCGCGCCGCCCAGGAACATGCTGCCAGTATCGCCCATGAAGGTTTTGGCCGGGTAGAAGTTCCAGATCAGGAAACCGGCCAGCGCACCGGCCAGGGCCGCCGGCAGAATGGACATCACAAACTGGCCCAGGAAGCTCACCAGTGTCAGGAAGCCCAGCATGGACACAAAGGTCACGCAGGAGCACAGGCCGTCGATGCCGTCGGTCAGGTTCACCGCGTTCACCACACCGATGATCAGAATATAGGACAGCGGGTAGAACAGAATTCCAAAATCCACCATACCAAAGAAGGGCAGGGTGATGCAGGTGCTCAGGGTACCGTTCATCCACAGCCCCGCCAGCAGCGCGGTGGTCACCAGCAGCTGGCCCGCGATCTTCTGCCAGGCCCGCAGGCCCAGGTTGCGCTTTTTCACCACCTTGATGAAATCATCCAAAAATCCGATCAGGCCGAAGCCGAAGGCGGAGAAGATGGCCAGATACAGGCCCCGGGAATCCGGGCCGCCCATCAGCTCGGGGCTGCCGTGCAGCAGGCTGGTGAGGGCCAGGCAGACCGCGAATACGGTGCCCAGAATGAAGCACAGACCGCCCATGGTGGGGGTACCCTGCTTTTTGTTGTGCCAGGTGGGGCCGATCTCCTTGATGGTCTGCCCGAAGTGCAGCTTATGTAAGAACGGAACAATGAACAGACCGGAGACCGCCGAGATCATAAAACCGCAGGCGGCCGCCAGAATCAGCGCGTAACGTGCCATAGTTTGATTCTCCTCTTAATCGTTTGTTTGGGCTTCGGCATACAGCATCTGAAGCACCTGCTCCAGCCGCATGCCCCGGCTGCCCTTTGCCAGCAGCGCGTCGCCGGGAGCCATCCGGCTCTTCAGTGCCTGCGCCGCTTCTTCGTGGGTCTGGCAGCGGGTCACCGCAAGGCCCGCCTTTTCCGCCTCATCGGCCGCAAACCGGCTGGCGGAGCCCAGTGTGACCAGATGGGCCAGACCGCTTTGTGCCGCCCAGCGCCCCACCTGCCGGTGGGCCTTTTCCTCAATGGAGCCCAGCTCCAGCATATCGCCCAGCAGCGCGAACCGCCGGCCCTTGCAGGGATATTCCCGGAACATGTTCAGGCTGGCGCGCATGCTGTCCGGGCTGGCGTTGTAGCAGTCCTCAATGAACACCCGTCCGCCGTTTTCCACCACCTTCTGGCGCATGCCGGTGGTCTGGTAATCCGCCAGAGCCGCCGCGCAGCGGGCTGCATCCAGCCCCATGCGGGTGGCGGCAGCGTAGGCGGCCAGCGCATCGTACACGCTGTGCAGCCCCAGTGCGGGGATGGTCACCGCAAAGCTGCCATGCTCCCGATCCTCCAGCGTGAAGGCCATGCCGTTTTCCAGCGCCTTCACCTTCACCGCACACACATCTGCCTCCGGTGCGTCCATGCCATACCAGACCGGGCGCAGACGGTCGTGGATCATCCCCTCCCGCCGGGCCATCTGCAGATATTCGTCGTCCGCGTTCAGGGCCAGCGGCGCGCCGTCCGGCAGGCCGGTGCAGATTTCCAGCTTTGCTTTCAGGATATTCTCCCGGCTGCCCAAACTTTCCAGATGGCTCACACCAATGCAGGTGATCAGCCCTGCGCCGGGCCGGGCGGCCCGGCTGAGCCGCTCGATCTCGCCCAGGGCGCTCATGCCCATCTCCACCACCGCATACTCGGTATCGTCGGAAAGGCGGAACAGCGTATTGGGCACACCGATCTCGTTGTTCTGGTTGCCTTCGGTCTTAATGGTACGACCAAAGGCGCTGAGAATGGCGTAGCAGAATTCCTTGGTGGTGGTCTTGCCCACGCTGCCGGTGACCCCGATCATTCTGGGGTGAAACAGCATGCGGTAGTTGGACGCCATGCGCACCATGGCGTGGTGGCTGCTGGAGCAAAGCACCAGCTTTTTCTCAGGAACCCCCTCCACCGGATGGTTGGCCACCACATAGGCGGCCCCTTCCGCCACTGCCTTTGCGGCAAAGTCATGGCCGTCCACCCGCTGGCCGGGGAAACATACGAACACGCAGCCCGGGCACACAGCCCGGCTGTCCGTCACCACGGCGGTGATGGTTTCGCTGCCCACCGAACCGGCCTCGGCCAGCCCGGCAAGCAGCATCTTTGCAGGAATCGGCTGCATTGCAACTGCCTCCTTTTGTGTTGTTTGCGCCCGGCAGATTGGCCGGGCGCCTTCCTGTTTTGTTTATCGCGGCAATCAGCCCTCTCCGGTTCCGTCCGTCCCGGCGTCTGTTCCGGAATCCGAGGACATCGCGTCTGTGGATGCACTGGTGTCCTGCGTCGGGTCGGCCGCAGCCGCAGTGGTGATGGTCACCACCGTGCCCATGGGTGTCTCGGTGCCTGCGGTCACATCCTGACTGGTCACCTGACCGTTCTCGTCACCGCTGATGCGCACATTCAGGCCGGAGCCTGCCAGCATCTGGCTGGCCAGCGCCGCACTCTTTCCGGTCACATCCGGCACCGTTGTTTTGGTGTATTCGGTGCTGTCGGTATACAGATACACCGTGGTACCCGCGGCCACCCTGGTGCCCGCCTCCGGATACTGGGCCAGCACTGTGTCGCCGCTGCCCACCTTCCGGTGAGCCAGGCCGATCTTGTTCAGCTCCACCTGGGCCAGATCCCACTGGCTGTAGCTGGGATTGTTGGGAGTCACCAGATTGGGCACGGTCACATCGCCGCTGGACAGCAGGCTCTCGTCCATTTCGATGCCCAGATAGGGGGCCACCTCGCTGATGATGTTGCCGATCAGCGGGGCGCTCAGCATGGAGCCGTACTCGGTTTCCGCGTGGGGTTCATCCACGAAAGCCAGAATGGCAATCTGCGGATCGTCCACCGGCAGCACCGCCAGGAAGCTGGAAACCTTCTCGTAGGTTCCATCCTCCCGCTTCTCCTGATCCAGCTTCTCACTGGTACCGGACTTGCCGCCGATGTGGTAACCTGCCACATAGGCATTGCGGCCGGCAGCGCCCGCGGCACCGTAGTCCACAACGCCCTCCATCATATGCAGCACCTGCTGGGAGACCTCCTCGCTGATGACCTGACGCTTGATGGTGGGCTCGGTCTGCTGCACCACATTGCCCTCCTGATCCACGATCTTATCCACAATGTAGGGCTGAACCAGATAGCCGCCGTTGGCGATGGCCGCCACTGCAGTGATCATCTGGATGGGGGTCACCTTCTGGGCCTGACCGAAACTTGTGGACGCCAGGTCAATCAGGGACATGCTGTCCTCCGGGTGGTAGGAGATGCCCGCGTATGGGGCCTGCTCCGCCGGCAGGTCGATGCCGGTCTTTTCGGTAAAGCCGAAGGCATTGTAGTAGTCCGAGAAGGTTTCAATGCCCATCTTCTCAGCCTCATGGATGGTGGCGATGTTGCAGCTGTTGTACAGCACCTTGCCCATATCCTGCCACTGGTGGTTGGCCCCTTCGGCACAGGAATAGGGTTTGGTTCCGGGCAGCACCTGATAGCTGCCGCCGCAATAATAGGTGGTGCCGGGGGTGCTCACACCGGAATCCAGCGCGGCGGAGGTGGTGATGAGCTTGAACACCGAGCCGGGGGTATACAGGTCGGTAATGGCCTTGTTCTTCCACTGGCGCTGGCGTTCCTGGCCCTGCACCTGAGTGTATTCTTCATCGGACAACCCCTCCAGCGGGGCAGCCCGCTCCGGATCGTAGATGGTCATGGGGTCGTTGGGGTCAAAATCCGGCTTGGTGGCCATGGCCAGAATCGCACCGGTGTTCACATCCATCACGATTACCACGCCGCGCTCGGATACGTTGTTCACCTTCACCGAGTTTTCCAGATATTTTTCCGCAATGGCCTGAATGTTGGCATCCAGCGTGAGCACCAGACTGTTGCCGTCCTGCGCGGGATATTCCTCCCGCTCGTCGTTGGCAATTTCGGCACCCAGACCGTTCTTGATGCTCACCAGACGGCCGGGGGTACCGGCCAGCGTTTCTTCATAATAGGCTTCCAGCCCATAAAAGCCGTAACCGTCTGCATGCATGAAGCCCAGAACGCTGGCGGCAAACGCCCCGTAGGGATATTCCCGCTTGGTGTCCTGCGTGACGGTGATGGGCAGACTGTTCTCGCTGGCGTATTCCTTGATCTGGTCTGCGATGGGCTTATCCACCTGCCTGGCCAGCACCTCGTACTGGCTCTCGGTGTCGATCAGCTTTTCGTACACCTCGTTCTCATCCAGACCCAGCATGCCGGCCACATCGGCGCTCACGGTGCGCACCCGCTCAGCCCGGCGCTCCTCGGGGGGGCGTTCATCGCCCTCTTCCGCCTTGGGGGCGCTGATCTGGCTGGGGTCGGCAGCGATGGTCCACACGATGCTGCTCTTGGCCAGCACCTTGCCGTTGGCGTCGTAGATCTGGCCGCGGGTGGGAGTCACGGCCACATCCTTCAGCTGCTGGTTGGCAGCCTGGATGCGGTATTCATCGTGCATGGCGATCTGCAGCCAGGCCAGGCGGCCGATCAGAATCGCCGCGCCGGCCGTGAACGCCCCCGCCAGAAGCCAGTAACGCAGCAGGCTGCGCCTGCTCTTTTTCTTCTGGGGATCCTGTGGCCCGTTTTGCGGATTGTTCATTCTTGCCATGGCAGTATTTCCTTAGTTTGCTTCAAAGTCGTTCGCCGCACAAAAAAGGGGGATGATTTTGGTCGAAGCCCCCTGATAATCGAAAAAGCGTGCGCGGCGGCACGCTTTTTCCATTTGCGGTCAGGGATCCAGGTGATCCATCAGGCGCAGAAATCCGTTGTTCAGCAGATCCAAAACGCGCTGCCAACCGCTCTCCGGCCGCTGGATGGTGCTCTCGTTTTCCAGTGTCACATAGGTGATCTGGCTTTTGTCCAGCTTCATCAGCCCAAGCTGCGCGGCAATCTGCTCCACGTTTTTCAGGTTGGTCTTGCTGTCCAGCACGCCGGAGAGATAGTTGTAATCGCTCTGGGCGTTGACCAGCTGCTGGTTGGTTTTCTGGATCTGGGTGGTCAGCTGGGTAATGGTGGCCTGGCTTTGCAGCAGGCCCACGGTAAGCATGACCATCACACAGCTCACCGCAACCGTTTTATAGGCCTGAGCGCTGATCTTCATGGCCTGCTTTTTGCCCCGTACCGCCCGCATTCTTGGCTTTACGTCCAGTGGCCGGTCTGCAAAGCGCTCCAGTTCATAGGCCGCCTGTGCCATGCGCGCTCACCTCCTTTTTTGTTCCTTGCGTTTTTGGTTTCCCGGCTCCCCTTTGCCGGTGCGGGCGATGGTTACTCGCCCAGCTTTTCAATGACCCGCAGCTTGGCGGAACGGCTGCGCCGGTTTTCCTCCAGCTCAGCGGCCGTTGCCTCAATGGGCTTGCGGGTAATGAGCTTTCCTTTTGCCTTGCCCCCGCACACACAGACCGGATATTCCGGCGGGCAGGTGCAGGCGGTGGCCCACTGGCGGAATTTGTTCTTCACCAGCCGATCCTCCAGCGAATGGAAGGTAATGATGGCGAAGCGCCCGCCGGGAGCCAGCAGATCAAAAATTTCATCCATGCCCTGGCTGAGCACGTCCAGTTCGCTGTTCACCGCGATGCGCAGTGCCTGAAAGCTGCGCCGGGCGGGATTTTTATCCTTGCGGCGCACCGCCGGGGGCAGCGCGCTGGCAATGGCATCGGCCAGCTGCAGGGTGGTTGCGAAGGGGGTTTCCTCCCGGCGCTGCACAATGCGCCCGGCAATGGCCCAGGCATAGGGCTCCTCGCCGTATTCCCGCAGAATGCGGGCCAGCTCTTCCCGGCTGGCGGTGTTCACCAGATCCGCGGCGGTGGGGCCGCTCTGGCTCATGCGCATATCCAGCGGCGCGTCCTGCCGGTAGGAAAAGCCCCGGGAGGCGTCGTCCAGCTGGTGGGAGGATACCCCCAGATCCAGCAGGGCGCCGTTGATTTTTTCAATGCCCAGTCCATACAGGGCGCTGCGGGCGTTGCAGAAATTGGTCTGCACCAGCGTGGCGGGCAATCCCTCCAGCGCCTTGCCCGCTGCCTCGATGGCATCCGGGTCCTGATCCAGACTGACCAGCCGGCCGGTGGTAAGCCGCCGGGCGATCTGACTGGAATGACCGCCGCCTCCGGCGGTTCCGTCCAGATAGATGCCGGTCGGATCGATGGCCAGCCCCTCCAGACATTCGTTTAAAAGCACGGGGATGTGGCTGAATTCCATGTGCGTTCCCCCTTATAGTTCCAGTTCTTCCATGGCGGCTTCCAGCTGCTCGCTGCCAAAGCCCGCCTGTTTTTCCTGCCAGGCAGCGGTGTCCCAGATTTCGGCGTGCTTGCCCACGCCGATGATGGTCACATCCTTCTGCAGGCCCGCGTGGGTGCGCAGGCTGGGCGAGATGAGCACCCGGCCCTGTTTGTCCGGAGTGACCTCGGTAGCCATGGCAAAGAGGAACCGCTGAATCTCGCGGGTCTTGACCATGCTCTTGCCCTGCAGCTTTTCGCAGATGAGCTGCCATTCGCTCTCCGGGAAGGCGACCAGGCAGTTGTCCATCCAGCGGGTGATCACGAACACTTGACCCATCTGCTCCCGAAAGCGCGCCGGGAAATTCAGGCGGCCCTTTTCGTCGATGGCATAGTTGTACTCGCCCATCAACATACGGCACCGCCCCCTTTCCGGTTTATGGGGCGGGGGATCTGCCCATCGGCTCCACCTGTGTGGAAAACTCTCCACTTTCCCCCACTTCTCCCCACTGTATCAATTATTATACGTTACACCCACTTTAATTGCAAGATATAGCGCCGAAAAAGAATCGTGAAAAATCTCGCTGGAAAGCTGGTTTTTCGCGCTCTGACTGCATATTTTTCCTGTTTTGTGCATTCTTTCCGGCCCGGAGCAAAACCCAGCCCTTTCCCGGCCACTGGCGGCCGCTTTTTCACCAGGTTTTCCACACGGCCGGGCAAAGAAAAGCCCCGCGTCCTGCCGGTCTGGCAGGGCACGGGGTCTGAACGCTGACAAAAAAGATCAGCCGTTGTTGTTTTTTGCATTCTGGCGCAGGTTGGCGCGCACGGTTTTGACCTCCGCCGCGTTGCGGGCCAGCTGCTCCTCGGTAATGCGCAGCATGTTTTCGCAGTAATCGGTCACGGTGGTGCGCATCTCGCGGGACTGGCTCTGCGCGCTGGAGAGAATCTCCGCTGCGCGCTGCTGAGCAGCCCGTACGATCTGCTCCTCGCCCACCAGCACCCGGGCCCGGTCTTCGGCCTTCTTCACAATGGCCTCGGCCTCCCGCTTGGCGCTGGCGATGATGTCCGCCCGGTCGTTTACGATGGCCTTGGCCTGACGGATCTCGGTGGGCATATTCAGGCGTACCTCATCGATGATGTCCCGCATTTTGTCAATGTCCACCATCCGCTTGCTGCCGGAGAACGGCAGGCCGGAGGCCTCTTCCATGGTTTCTTCCATCAGATCCAGCAACTCGTCGATGTTCATTCTTCTCGCTCCTTTTCATAGCGGGTCACCAAAACGGTGCCGTAACGGTATTGTTTTTTCTTGCAAAGGCCCTCGCACTCGTCCGGCAGGCTGGCTGCCAGCTCGCTCTCGCACAGAACCGTGCCGCCGGGGGCGGTCACCCGCGCCACCTGAGGCAGGATCTGTGCCAGCGTGTCATGGCGGTAGGGCGGATCCAGCAGCACAATGTGGAACTGCTCCCCGCAGCTGGCCAGAAACGTGTCCGCTCTGGTGTTGCGAATCCGGCTCTGGGCCTGCACACCGGCAGCTTTGCAGTTCTGCTCCACGATGCGCACCGCACCCCGATCCTGATCCACAAACACGCAGCTGGCCGCGCCGCGGCTCAGCGCCTCGATGCCCAGCTGCCCGCTGCCTGCGAACAGATCCAGCACCTTTGCCCCCGGCAGGATGAACTGCAGGGCACTGAACATGCCCTCCTTCACCCGATCCACCGTGGGCCTTGTAATATCTCCTCCCGGCAGGGCCGCCAGCTTTGTTCCCCGGGCAGAGCCTGAGATCACACGCATGGGGATCCACCTCCCTCTTGTCATCCATTTGTTTTTTCCATTATGGCCCGCACCGGCCGCTTTGTCAAGCAAAATACCCCGGACAGGGTGGGCCGATTCAGCCTTTTTTCGGCCGCAGCATCTCCAGAATCCGGTCCACCGCGGCAGCGTCACAGCCATTCCAGAGCGTTCCGTCCACCTGAATGTTGGGCCCCTTGCCGCACTGCTTGAAGCAGTTCTGGGTGCGCAGCACCGCGGTGCCCTCGGGCAGCTGGGCCAGCCCCTTTTTCAGCCGGTCCATCAAAGCGGCGTTCTTCGCACCGCAGCGCCCGCCGCTGCACACCACGATCTCGTGGGCGGCGGCCCCCAGCTTCAGGCTGGGATACAGCCGGATCAGCTTTTCCAGCAGGGGCACCTTGTAGCCGGTGCAGATGGAGATAGTCTCCAGCGCCTGGGGTGGAATGTGGCCGTAGATTTTCTGGGTCTCCCGCAGCAGAGCCACGGTGTCCTCCTGCTCCAGCGTGGGGCGGCTGCCCTTGCGGCCGGCGTAATACTCCGCGGCCTCGGCAAAGCGTTCGTGTAATGTGTTCTGATCCATGAATCAATCCTCCGTTTGGGGGTGAAAATAGTCGTAGATGATCTGGGCGGCCTTCCGGCCCACGCCCCTGGCATTGGTCAGCTCGTCCACACCGGCTTCCCGCACCGCACCCACCGACTTGAAGTGGGCCAGCAGCGCCTTGGCGGTGGCGGGCCCCACGCCGGGAATGGCGGTCAGACTGGAAGCATAGGCCTTTTTCTTCTGGTTCTGCCGCTGATAGGCGATGGAGAACCGGTGCACCTCGTCCTGAATGGAGGAGATGAAGGTGAAGATGTTCCGGTGCATGCTGATGGCAATCTCGCCGCCGTCGGCGGTCACGATGGCCCGGGTGCGGTGGTGATCGTCCTTCACCATGCCGAACAGGGGCACCGCCGCCAGAGCGGTACCTGCCAGTGCCGCCTTCACCGCGCTCACCTGGCCCTTGCCGCCGTCCAGCAGAATCACGCTGGGCAGTACCGAGAACTGGCCCGCTGTGCCCTTCTCGTACTCGGCAGCCCGGCGGCTCAGCGCCTCGGCCATGCTGGCAAAGTCATCGGTACCGACCACGGTACGCATCTTGAAGCGCCGGTAGCCGCTTTTCTTGGGGCGTCCGTTTTCAAACACCACCATACCGCAGACGCTGGTGCCCTCGCCCCAGTTGGAGATATCGTAGCTCTCGATCACCGCCGGCGGCTCGGGCAGGCCCAGCACCGCGGCGGCCTCGTCCAGCAGGCGCAGGCTGCGGTCGGTGCGGCCGCTCTCCCGGGCAAGGCGCTCCACCGCATTGGTATAAGCCATGCTCACCAGCTTGGCGGTATCGCCCCGCTGCGGCACATACAGCTGCACCTTTGTGCCCCGGGTCTCCTCCAGCAGCTGGCTCAGAGCCTCGTGACTCTCGGGCAGCACATCCACCGCGATGACCTTGGGGATCTCCTCCCCGTCCAGATAATAACGGGGCAGAAATTCCTCCCGCAGGGCGTCCAGGTCGGCGGTACCCCGGAACAAAAACTCCCGTTTATCAGTCAGGCGGCCGGTGCGGTAGCGCAGGATGGCGGCGCAGCTGTTCTGCCCGGCTCCGGCAAAGGCGATCACATCCATCTGGGTGCTCTCGTCCACCACCACCTTCTGCCCGGCCGACACCTTTTTGATGGCGGCAATCTGATCCCGCAGCAGGGCGGCCTGCTCAAAGTCCAGCCGCTCGGCGGCCTCTTCCATGCGCTGCTCCAGCGTTTTCACAATGTCCTTTTTACCGTAGCGGATCAGCCGGATGGCCCCCTGCACCGCCTCGTTGTAGGTTTCCTTGCTGATCTTGCCGCTGCACAGGGCCATACACTTGCCGATGTGAGCGTTCAGGCAGGGCCGCCCCTTGCCAATCTCCTGGGGGAAGCGCCGGTTGCACCGGGGCAAAAGGAAGGCATCCTGCGCGGTTTCCACCATCTGGCGCACCGCAAAGCTGCTGGTGAAGGGGCCGATGTACTCCGCCCCGTCCTCCTCCTTTTGCAGCGCCGCCGAGATGCGGGGATATTCCTCTTTGGTGATCTTCACATAACTGTAGCCCTTGTCATCCTTCAGCAGGATGTTGTACTTGGGGGTGTGGGCCTTGATCTGGCTTGCTTCCAGCACCAATGCCTCGAACTCGCTCTGGCAGACGATCACATCAAAGTTGAAGGCATGTTCGATCATCTGGGTGACCTTGGCGTCGTGGGGAACGCCCTCCCGGAAATACTGGCTCACCCGGGTGCGCAGCCGCTTGGCCTTGCCGATGTAGATGATTTCATCCCGCTTGTCCCGGATGATATAGACCCCCGGCAGCAGGGGCAGCATCTTCGCCTTTTCGTGCAGTTCAGCCTTGGTCATGGCAGGGGTCCTCCTTTGGGGCGGCGGAGCGCTTTGCCGGCCCATTTTCTTCAGTATGCCCCGCTTTGGGGCAAAAACAGAAAAAGGACGGGTCTTGCACAACCCGCCCTTTGATTTATGAAAGCAAAGAAATTACTCGGCGAAACCGGAGTTTACCAGCTTTACCAGGCCTTCCACGGCAGCCTGCTCGTCGGCGCCGTCGGCGATGATGCGGATGGTGGTGCCGCCCACGATGCCCAGGCTCAGAACGCCCAGCAGGCTCTTGGCGTTAACGCGGCGCTCTTCCTTCTCAACCCAGATGGAAGACTTGTACTCGTTGGCCTTCTGAATGAAGAAGGTAGCAGGACGGGCATGCAGGCCGACTTTGTTCTCAACGGTAACTTCTTTAACAAACATGATTCATTCGCTCCTATTTCTAAAATTAGATGGGCTTCTGGTTGTTATAATAGCCCATTCTTACCCGATTGTACAGTGCATTTGTGCAATTTTGTCAGTTTTCCGAATCCACAAAATGCCGGAAACGTTTCTTTGTGCAAATCAACCACTTAGTTTTCAACAATCTCATGAGAAATCCCGAAAGTTTTCAACAAAATCAGTATCAATTACTTTTTGTGATTCTGATTATCCTCATTTTGGTACGCTTCGTACAAATCCGGGCGGCGGGTACGGGTGCGTTCCAGGCTCTGCTCGCGGCGCCATTTGTCTATATTGCCATGGTGACCGCTGAGCAATATCTCTGGAACTCTTTTTCCCCGCCACTCCTCCGGGCGGGTGTACTGGGGATACTCCAGCAGGCCGTTCCAGTGGCTTTCATCCTGATAGCCCTCCGGCTGAGCCAGCACGCCGGGCTGCAGGCGCAGCACACTGTCCGCCACCACCAGCGCGGCCAGCTCACCGCCGGTGAGCACATAGTCGCCGATGCTGATCTCCTCGTCCGCCAGCTCCTCAATCACCCGCTCGTCCATGCCTTCGTAATGGCCGCAAACCAGAAGAAGGCTGTCGTATTCAGCCAGGCGCTTGGCGGTCTCCTCCGAGAAGGGCTGGCCCGCCGCGGTCATAAATATAATATGCGGCCGCTGACGGCCCTGTTCCTCCACCTGACGGATGATATCCTGGCAGCAGTCATAGATGGGCTGGGCGTTCATCACCATGCCGCAGCCGCCGCCGTAGGGGTAGTCGTCCACCTGCTTCTGCCGGTTCAGGGTGTAGTCCCGGATCTGATGGCAGTGGGTTTCGATATAGCCTCGCTTTGCGGCCCGCCCCAGAATGCTCTCATCCAGCACCCGCTGGCACATCTCCGGGAACAGGGTCGCCACATCCACACGCATCATACCTGATCACCATTTTCCGCTTCGCCGAACATGCCCGGAATGGGGCTGACCAGCACCTTGCGGTCCTCAATGCAGATTTTCACCAGGAAGGGCTTCACCGCCGGGAACAGGGCGGTGGAACCGTCCGGGCAGGCAACGGTGTAGATGTCCTGTGCGCCGGGGTGGCTCACCTGAGTGATCTCGCCGTAGTCGCGGCCGCTCTCTGCGTCGATCAGGCGGCAGCCCAGCAGGTCCGCCTGAAAATAGTGGCCCCGGGGCAGCTTTGCATCTGCCCGGTCGATGTAGAACACCTGGCCCACCAGCGCGCGGGCGGCATCCATGTCGTTCACGCCTTCAAAGGTAACCAGCGCCATGTTCTTGTGGGCGCGCACCTTGGTCACGGCAATGGGGTTCTGCCCCTGCGGGCCCCGGTACAGCCGCTTGAACCGGCCCAGAAATGCCGCGTCGTCGCACCAGAGCTCCACCTTCACTTCGCCCGCCACTCCGTGAGTGGTCACGGCCTTGCAGACTTCCAGATACTGCTGCATCTTGTTTCTCTCCTTTTGTGTGGGGCTGGGCCGCTTCGCCCGCCCGGTGACAGGAGCAATCCCGCCTCACCCGAGCCTCTGGGCGCAGATGGTGCAGCCTTGCCCATGCAAAAAAACAGGGCCACTTGCACAGAAGCTGGCAAGTGGCCCTGTTTGTGTGGTTTTGTTCTCCCGAAGGTCAGTCGATCTCTACCATGACCTTTTCGCCCTTGCGAACGGCGGCAGCCCGCATTACAACGCGGATGGCCTTGGCGATACGGCCCTGTTTGCCGATCACCCGGCCCATGTCGTTCTCAGCCACGCTCAGGTGGTAAACGATGGTGCCGTCCTCACGGGGGGCGTCCACGGTAACGGACACAGCGTCCTTATCGTCGACCAGGCCCCGGGCAACTGCCAGCAACAGTTCCTGCATAGGGTTGCCCTCCCTTTAAGACTGATTACAGGATCTCGTTCTTCTTCAGCAGCTCACGAACGGTGTCGGTGGGCTGAGCGCCGTTGGCGATCCACTTCTTGGCCTTCTCGGCGTCGATGTTCACAACGCTGGGCTCCTTGGTGGGATCGTAGTAGCCGATCTCCTCGATGAAGCGGCCGTCACGGGGGAAGCGGCTGTCAGCAACAACAACGCGGTAGAAGGGAGCTTTCTTGGCGCCCATGCGGCGCAGACGGATCTTAACTGCCATAGTGGTAAACCTCCTGATGTTTGGGGCCCCGGTTCGGGGCGTTTTGATTGTTATATTGTATCAAACCCGCCCTTTTGGGGGCTGCGGGTCATACCGTAAAAAGCGGCGCGTTTTTTCGCGCTTACATGCCGCGCAGGCGGCGGCCAAAGGCCTTGGGGTTCTTTTTCATCTGCTTCATCATCTTCTGCATCATCTCAAACTGGCGAAGCAGCTTGTTCACCTCTTCCACGCTGGTACCGCTGCCGGCGGCAATGCGGCGCTTGCGCTTGGGGTTGATGATGCTGGGCTTCTCCCGCTCGGCGGGGGTCATGCTGTGGATGATGGCCTCGATGTGCACGAACACCTTTTCGTCGATGTCGTCCGGGTTGATCTTGTTGCCGCCGGGAAGCATGGAGACCAGCGACGCAACGCCGCCCATCTTCTTCATCTGGGCCAGCTGGTCCAGCATGTCGTTCATGTCGAACTTGTTCTCCATCATCCGCTTGGCGGTCTCGGCAGCTTTCTTCTCGTCCTGCAGGTCCTGCGCCTTCTCGATCAGGGTGAGCACGTCGCCCATGCCCAGAATGCGGCTGGCCATGCGGGCCGGATGGAAAACCTCCAGATCGTCCAGCTTTTCGCCTGTGCCCTGGAACTTGATGGGCTTGCCGGTAACAGCCTTGACGCTGAGCGCCGCGCCGCCACGGGTATCGCCGTCGGTCTTGGTGAGAATGATGCCATCCACCGCCACGGCCTCGTTGAAGGCCTTGGCCACGTTTACCGCGTCCTGACCGGCCATGGCGTCCACTACCAGCAGAACCTCGTCCACCTCAACGGCTTCCTTGATGCGGCCCAGCTCATCCATGAGCTCCTGATCCACATGCAGTCGGCCGGCGGTATCCAGAATCACGATATCGTTGCCGTAGTCCTTTGCGTGGGCGATGGCCTTTTTGGCGATGATCTCGGGCTTTTCGGTGCCCATGGTGAACACCGGAACACCCGCCTGCTTGCCCACCACCTGCAGCTGATCGATGGCCGCGGGGCGGTAGATATCGCAGGCCACCAGCAGCGGGCGATGGCCCTGCTTGAGGAACCATTTGCCCAGCTTGGCGGCGTGGGTGGTTTTACCGTTACCCTGCAGACCGCAGAGCATGAGCACCGTGGGAGGCTTGGACTTGATGTGGATGCGCGCGGCCTCGTTGCCGCCCATGAGCTCGGTGAGGGATTCGTTTACGATCTTGATGACCTGCTGGGCGGGGGTCAGGCTTTCCATGACCTCCTGGCCCATGGCCCGCTCCGTGACCCCGGCGATGAAGTCCTTGGCCACCTTATAGTTTACGTCGGCCTCCAGCAGGGCGGTGCGAACCTCACGCATGGCGGCCTTGATGTCCGCCTCGGTGAGCTTACCCTTGCCCCGCAGCCGTTTGAACACGCCCGAAAGACGTTCGGAAAGAGATTCAAAGGCCATGTCGTTGTCCTTTCGTTGTGTGCTTATTCGCTGATCTGCCCGATGATCTCGAGCATCCTGCGGGCGGAATCATCGATGCGCTTGTTCGGCGTGTAGCCGTTGGCGTTTTCAAACTGAATGTCCCGCGCAAGGCTCTCCAGCTGGCTGATTCCCTGCTGGACCGCCCGGTAGCGCTTTGCAAAGCCCACCTTTTCCTCCAGCTCCAGAATGATCCCTTCGCCCCGCTTGATGGAATCCCGCACGCCCTGCCGGGTGATGCCGAAGTTATCGGCAATCTCGGCCAGCGACAGATCATCGTTATAATACTGCTCCATCACGTCGCGCTGCTTTTCGGTGAGCACGTCGCCGTAAAAATCCAGCAACAGTGAAATCTCAAGATTTTTCGCCACCGAAAACGCCTCCTCGCCGGGGTGCCGGGCCCTGTAAAGTGTTTTACCTTTTCGTAAAGCGTTTTGCTTTACAGTTTGCTATTATAACAGAGGCTGCGCGGCGCTGTCAAGGGGAATTTCCCGCAAAAAACGTTCTTTTTCCGCCGGTTCGCACCGGGCATGACTTTGCAGGCGGAACGTGCTACAATAAAGGCAGAAAGCTGCGGGCTGCGCCCCCTTCTTCGCCCTGTTGTTTCCCCTCTTTCCTATATATAATAGAAAGGCAGGCGTTTGCGATGACCGGAATCAACGAGACCTATTATCAGCAGCTCACCCGCTGCCCCGTGGTGGCCCTTGGCGGCTATACGGCAAAACACGACCTTCCCGGCAAGCTGTATGCCTGCCTGTTGTTCGACGGCCCCACCGGCACCGGTAAGGACGCACTGGCCACCGCCATGATCCGCCTTGCCACCCAGCGGGGCGAGCTGAAGGAGGGCCAGTCCATTGTGGAAACCGGCTGCGGCGCTTTTGCGGCGGCGCTGGCCATTGCCGCCGGGCGCAGCGGTCACCCGCTCACGCTGGTGGTACCGCCGGCACTGGAGCCGGAGCGGGAACGGTTTCTGCAGGGGCTGGGGGCCCGGCTGCGCCCCTGCTACGAACGCCCTTCCGGGCAGGAGGGCATGGACATTCTGGCCCGCCGCATGGCTCAGGAACAGGGCGCCTACTACATGAACTATCTGGCCAGCGAGGATAACCCGGAATACCACCGGCGCATCACCGGCCCTGCCATCTTAAAGGCCACCGACAGCGGCAATCTGATCGATGCCATCGTGGCCGGGGTGGGCAGCGGCGGCACCGTGACCGGCGTGGGCGAATATGTAAAGGCCTGGACCAACCACATCCGTATGGCAGCGGTGGAGCCCTATGAATGCCAGGCCATCGGCGGCGGATTTCTGGCGCCCCACGGCATTCCCAACATCGGCTTTGGCTTCGTGCCGGAAAACTACAACCCTTATGTGGTGGATCTGGTTCTGGCGGTAACCACCGGTGAGGCGGTGCAGGCCGCCCGCGAGGTGCTGCTCACCGACGGCATTCCCGCCGGGCCCAGCGCCGGGGCCACCCTGTACGCCGCCCGCACTCTGCTGGAACGGGGCAAGAGCAAGAGCGCCCTGTGCATCTTCCAGAGCCGTCAGGTCTACGCCTGAACCACCAAACAGAACCAACCGGAAAAGAGGATTTATTGCATGTACGACGAACTCACCGAAGTGGACATCCAGAAAATGCAGGAGGAGATTGAACACCGCATTCTTGTGGTGCGCCCCCAGTGCCTGGAGGACGTGAAAATCGCCCGCTCCTACGGGGATCTGAGCGAGAACTTTGAATACAAGGAGGCCAAGCGCCAGAAAAACCGCAACGAGAGCCGCATCCGCTATCTGCAGCGGATGATCAAGACCGCCAAAGTGGTCAAGTCCGACCATGCCGAGGGCTCGGTGGGCCTGTTTGACAAGATCACCCTGTACTTCCCTGAGGACGAAGAGGAGATGGTGGTCAAGCTGGTAACCACTCTGCGGGTCAACGCGGACAGCGGCCTGATCAGCCGGGAGTCCCCCCTGGGCCGGGCCATTTTCGGGAAAAAGGTGGGCGATACCGTACAGGTGGAGGTGCGCCCCGGCGTGAGCTACCCGGTGACCATTCGTGCCATCGAGCCCAGCGATGATGACGCTTCCCTGCCCATCAGCCAGTATTGATCAGAACAAACAAATAAGGCCGCCGCGCCTCCCCAAATCGGGAAGCGCGGCGGCTGTTTTTGTTTGTGTTTTCTGACCGGATTACTTGCCGCGGATCACACGGCCCAGCTGGATCAGCAGGGTGGGCGCAAAGGCCAGGCCCAGAATCTGCAGATACTGGATGCCGCTGAGGGCGGTTACCGCGAACAGGCTCTCCAGCACGGGGATCAGCAGCACGGCCACCAGCAGCACCACGCCGCCGGCAAAGGCCATCAGCGAGTACTTGTTGCTGCCAAGACCCAGCTTGAAGATGGACTCGGTGCCCCGGCAGTTGAAGCCGTGGAACAGGCGGGCCAGGGTCAGGGTAGCAAAGGCCATGGTGCTGGCCATGGCGGCGCCGCCGGCGGACAGCCCCAGATAGAAGGCAGTCATGGAGGCAACGGCGATCAGGGCGCCCTGCCACAGGATCTTGAACATGAGGGGCTTATCCAGAATGGATGCCTTGGGATCGCGGGGCTTCTGGTCCAGCAGACCCTTGCGGGCAGGCTCCATGCCCAGCGCGATGGCGGGCAGGCTGTCGGTGAGCAGGTTGATGAACAGCAGGTGCACCGGCTGGAAGGGCACGGGCAGCGCCATCAGCGAAGCGTACAGCACCGCCAGAATACCGGCCATATTGCCGGACAGCAGGAACTGAATGGCGTTCTTGATGTTGGTGTACACGCCGCGGCCGTTCACCACAGCCTTCACGATGGTGGCGAAGTTGTCGTCCGCCAGAATCATGGCGGCGGCATCCTTGCTCACCTCGGTGCCGGTGATGCCCATGGCCACGCCCACATCCGCCTTTTTCAGGGCGGGGGCGTCGTTCACACCGTCGCCGGTCATGGCGGCAATGCAGCCCCGGCGCTGCCAGGCGGAAACAATGCGGATCTTGTGCTCGGGGGAAACACGGGCATAAACCGAGATGTGCGGCAGCTTTTCATCCAGCTCGTCGTCGGTCATGGCGTCCAGCTCCACACCCTCCAGGGCGATGTCGCCTTCCTCAAAGATGCCGATCTGCTTTGCGATGGCAGTAGCGGTGACCTTGTGGTCGCCGGTGATCATTACGGTGCGGATGCCGCCCCGCTTTGCGTCGGCCACGGCCTGCTTGCTCTCCTCACGGGGCGGGTCGATCATGGACACCAGACCCACGAAGGTGAAATCGTTCTCATCCTCCAGGGTGAGCTCACGCTCCGCGTCCATCTCGCGGCAGGCAAAGGCCAGCACGCGCAGTCCGTTTTCGGAGAACTCCTCATTCGCCCGGGTAATGGCGGTACGCATCTCGTCGGTCAGGGGCACAACGCCCTTGGCAGTAAGCAGCCGGTTGGAACGGGCCAGCAGCACATCCATGGCGCCCTTGGTCAGCAGCATGGGCTTGCCGTTCACCCGATGCAGGGTACTCATCAGCTTGCGGTCAGAGTCGAAGGCCAGCTCGCCCAGACGGGGGAACTGACTGCGCACGCTGTTTGCGTCGGTCTGGTGCATGCCGCCCCAGTTTACCAGCGCAATCTCAGTGGGATCGCCCACCGAAGCGCCGCTGGCAGCATCCACGGTGGCATCGCTGGCCAGCAGGCCGATCTTCATCAGCAGCTCCTGGGCCGGGTCACTCATGTCGGCATTGGCGGCCTGCACCAGCTTGCCGTCCGCCCAGATCTGCTGCACGGTCATCTTGTTCTGGGTCAGGGTACCGGTTTTATCCGAGCAGATCACCTGCACCGAACCAAGGCTTTCCACCGCCTTGAGCTCCTTGATGATGGCGTTCTGACGGGCCATCTTCTGGGTACCCATGGCCAGCACGATGGTCACGATGCTGCTGAGCGCCTCGGGAATGGCGGCCACCGCCAGCGCCACGGCGAAGAGCAGCGAATCCAGCAGCCCCATGCCGCTGCGGAACATGGACAGGCAGAACACCACGGCACAGATGGCCAGAATGGCTGCGGCCAGCTTGCCGGAGAAGTCGTCCAGGCTCTTCTGCAGGGGGGTCTTGCGCTGCTGGGTCTGGTTCATCAGTTCCGCGATGTGGCCCAGCTCGGTGTTCATGCCGGTGCCGGTAACCACCATCACCGCACGGCCGTAGGTGACCAGCGAGCCGGAGAACACCATGTTCTTCTGGTCGCCCAGCGCAGTCTTGCCGGCGGGAAGGGCCTCAGCGGTCTTTTCCACCGCCTCGGATTCACCGGTCAGCGAGCTTTCGTTCACCTTCAGGGAATAGCATTCCAGCAGACGGCCATCGGCCACCACCAGATCGCCCGCTTCCAGATACACGATGTCGCCGGGAACCACCTTGGGGCCCGCCACTTCCTGGCGCACACCGTCCCGCAGGACCTTGGCCACCGGGGCGGACATGGCTTTCAGACTTTCCAGGCTCTTTTCCGCCTTCAGATACTGCACCGTGCCCAGCACCGCGTTCATGATGAGCACCGCGAAGATCACCAGTGTGCTCTCCACATTGCCGGACACCATGGAGATCACTGCCGCCACGGCCAGAATAAAGACCAGCAGATCCTTGAACTGTTCCAGAAATACCACCAGCGGGCTTTTCTTTTTGCCCTCGGCCAGCTGGTTGGGGCCGTGCTCCTCCAGCCGCCGGGCGGCTTCCTGCGCAGTCAGGCCGTTAGCGGTGGCCTTTACCTGCTCCAGGGTTTGCGGAACGGTTTTGTCGAAATAAGTCTGTTCCATCATTTTTCTCCCTTTCTTTTTTGCCCGTTTACCCGGCGGGAAGTCTTTTTTCGCAAAAGAAAGAAGACTTCCCGACAGCACGCGCAAAGCGTTGCTGTCGAAAAGTCTTGTTACCGACTCGTTAAGAAGCGGCGCACCCTGCCAGGCCTTTTCAGGCCGTGATGTTGACAAGGTGGCTTGCAACTACTCCCTTTTCAACTTGGACTAACTATACCACGCCCATCGGGCTGCGTCAAGTGATTTTTGCAGGATTTTCATTTTTTTCATATTTTTGCACTTTTTCCCATCCCGCTGCACATCCGGCCCGCTCCTCCCAGGGAATGCGCCAGATCTCGTGAAAGCCTTCCTCCTGTTTCGGCTCCACCAGCCGGGGCCGCATAAGAGCGATGGCAAAAAAGGGCACATGCCGCTGGCGGCAGGCATCATTCCGGATGGCCTGCATCACACCGGTGTCGATCCACACCGCCACACAGCGCACCCCCTCCGGCACCGCCCGCAGCACCCTGCGCCGCGCCCTGCGGGACAGATGCACCGAATCCACCACCACATCCCTGCCCTGTTCCAGAGCTGCGCGCATGCGCTGGTTCATGATCCGGTGTACCCGGCGATAACCTTTCGGGGTAAGCTCCCTGCCGAACAGCTCCATTCGGATTCCGTCCGACCCGATGTATTCCGCCCCGGCCATTCGTGTTCTGGCCCAGGTGGTTTTTCCCGCGCCGGAAATGCCCACCATCAGGTACATTGTCGCCATCGCTCTTCCTCCTTTTCCTGTGTATTTCCCGGTTTTTCCGTAATAAAAAAGACTTTTCGGCACAGCAAACGCTGTGCCGAAAAGTCTTGTTACCGTTCCTGGAAAAACCGGCCCGCTCCGCCAGGCATATTCATGCCGTGATGTTGACAAAAGCGGCTTGCAACTACTCCCTTTCCAACTGGCTTTACTATACCAGCTTTGCCGGGTGTGGTCAACGGTTTTCACACAGTTTTTACCCTTTGCGGATGTGACGCAGGATGTAGCTGCTGAGCAGAGTACCCATCACCGCAAACACTGCCATGATCAGGAATACCACCCGGTAGCCCTGCAGGCCGGGCATCTTATCCAGAATGCCGCCGTAGATTGCATACATGAAAGCGCCGGGCAGGTAACCGATGAAGGAACCCATGGACATGGCCGCACCGGTGATTTCACGGGGAACCCGCACCTCATCCATGGGTGCGAAGAAGATGGCGCGCATGCTGAACACCAGAGCGCCGATGCTCAGGGTGAAGGTCATGCCCAGAACAACGCCCATGCTGCCGTGGGGCAGGAAGGCAAACACTGCCAGTGCCACTGCCACAATGATGAACACAACGCGCAGGAAACGGGTAGCCGAGTGCAGCACCTTATCGCTGATGAAGCCGCCGATGGGGCCGCCCAGCATTTTCAGGCCGTACTGGTTGATAATGCCATAGGCGCCCACCAGCGCGGCGGGCAGAGCGTAAACTTCCTCCAGGAAAGGAATGAAATAGGTCAGACCACAGTAAACCGCATATACCATGAAGATGTTCATGGAAACCAGCCAGATGTTCTTGTTTTTCAGGGCGCTGAGCACACCTTCCCAGGCTGCCTGGTTGGCACTTACCTGCCGGCCTTCCTGATTGGCAGCGGGCTTTTTGTCCGGGTCCAGCAGGAAGTAGGCAATGATGCCGATCACGCCGGGCACCGCCGCATAGAACAGAATGGCCATGCGAAGACCGGCGGCGTTGCTGCCCATGGCAGCAAAGATGCTCAGAGCACCGAAGGCCACAATGGTATCCACCAGGCCACGCCCGGCTTCCATGATACCAAACATACGTCCCTGCTCCTCCTCATTGCCCAGAAGCCGAACGGTTTTCAGCATGGTGGGCCAGTAGAGCATATCTGCACAGATCGCAAGCAGGCAGTAGATCAGCAGGAACACCCCGTAGGATGGGAAGGTGGACAGCCAGATACCACACAGGCAGATTCCCAGCAGCGCCATGGGGATCATGATCTTTTTGGAGATACGGTCAGTCAGATAGATGGAAGCCAGGAAACCAAAGGTGGAGATCAGGCCAGCCACGCTGATGGCGGTACCGATCTGGGTGTGGGAAAGCCCCATGAACTCCTGCATGGGCACGTAGAAGGCATCTTTCAGATTGCCCAGCTTGTAAATCGTGCCGGCGCCCAACAGAAGGGTGCCGAAAGAGATCCATTTTTTACTGTTCGCAGTTTTGGTCGCTGCCATAAACATTCCTCTCTTCTCTTATAAGTACAGTCTGTTGATCATTCTTTATGATCATGCGGGATTCGCAGTTTTGTGTGGGCCGGTTCGTTACGGCTCCATTATACGAGGGATTCAGTGCGTTTTCAAGTGTTTTTGTGCGTTTAATTGCGTTTTCGTGTGCATATACAAGATTTTCTGTGTTTTATTGTGCATTTTTTCTTCGTTTCATTGTTGTTATCTGTGCATTCCTGTGTTATACTGTGGGTGTGGACCCGTACGTTACAGCTAAAGGAGTTTTGATGAATATGTTGGCTGAGCAAAGATATCAGGAGATTCTGGCGATTCTTCGCCGGGAAGGCAGCGTGAAAAGCGCACAGATCCGCCAGGCATTGGGGGTTTCCGGCGAAACGGTTCGCCGCGACCTGGAAGCAATGGAGAGCCTGGGCATGCTGCGGCGCACCCACGGCGGCGCCATGCCGGCAGAACCGGGCGAAGCCAGCGCGGCTTATACCCCTTTTTATAATCGTCAGCAGCAGAACACCGGCCACAAGAGCCAGGTGGCCCAGCTGGCGGCGGATTACATCCGCGAGGGGCAGTCCATCGCGCTGGACTCCGGCACCACCGCGCTTTCGCTGGCCCGGGTGATCCGGGAGCGGTTCCGCCGCCTCACCGTGGTGACCAACTCGCTGGCTGTGCTTCAGGAGCTGGGCGATGTGCCCGGGATTACCGTGATCCTCACCGGCGGCGTATACCGCCCGGAAGAGGCCGCCTTTTCCTCCGACTTTGCCACGCTGATTTTTTCAAAGCTGAATATTGATACCTTCTTCCTCACCACCTGCGGCGTTTCGGTGGAGCGGGGTGTGACCTATCAGCGGATGGACGAAATCATCGTGCAGGAGTCCATGATGGAGGCCGCGGGCCGAACCATCATGATTACCGATTCCAGCAAGCTGGGCACCAATTCCCTGGTGCGCATGTGCGGAATTGACCGGCTGGCGATGATCATCACCGATTCCAGCGCCAGCCCTGAACAGATCGCCCCCTTCCAAAACGCAGGCCTCCTGGTGGTGACGCCAAACGAAAAGGAGCTGTGATCTTATCATGAACACCCAGCAACGGCCCAGCGTGCTTTTGATCTCTGTGGACGCATTGAAACCGGAATTTTTACTGGAACAGGAACGCCTTGGTGTAAATCTGCCCAATCTGACCCACTGCTTTTTGCAGGGCGGCGCGGTGGCCAGGGGCGGCGTGAAAAGTGTTTTCCCCACCTTTACCTATCCATGCCACCAGAGCATCATCACCGGCGTAAATCCTGCGGTTCACGGCATTTACAACAATGCCATCTTCGACCCCGCCGGCAAGCACATGGGCGCCTGGAACTGGTTTGCCAATAAGAACGTGAAAACCCTGTGGCAGGCAGCCCGTGAGGGCGGTTACTGCTCGGCCAGCGTGGCCTTCCCCACCTCGGTGGGCGCGGACGGCGACTATATCGCCCCCGAGTTCTGGTGGGACGGCTCCGCACTGGATTCCGCCTTTCTGGATGTGGTATGCCGCCCCCAGGGCCTGATCAGCGAGATGGAGGCAGACATCGGCCGCTATGCCGGCGGTCTGGATCTGACTGATGCGGGCGATGCTCAGCGCGGCGCGGCTGCACTGTGGATGCTGCGCAATAAACTGGAGCCCCAGATCGAAGAAAAGCCCTTCTTTATGAGCGCTTACTTTGCCAGCTTTGACGAAAGCGCCCACCTGTTCGGCATTTACAGCCCGGAAGCGGCGGCCAGCCTGCAGAAGATCGACGCCATGCTGGGCGAGTTGATCGACGAAGCCCGGCGCATCTGCAGCGGCAACGTCTACGTGTGTGTGGTTTCCGACCACGGCTCGCTGGATAACACCCATAACATCAGCCCCAACGTGCTGCTGCGGCAGGCCGGCCTGATCCAGATTGACGACGAGAGCCGGGTTCTGGACTGGAAGGCCTGGAGCCAGCGGGCAGGCGGCACGGCGGAAATCCGCCTGGCCAATCCCGACGATGCCGAAACCCGTACCAGGGTGGAGCAGATTCTGGCGGATCTGGCCGCCGATCCGGACAGCGGTATTCTGGAGGTTCTGAACCACCAGCAGGCGCTGGAGCGTGGCGGCTTTGCCCAGGCGGACTACGTACTGGTATCCAAGAAGGGCTACGAGCTGCGTGACGACGTGGTTGGTGAATACTGCCGCACCACCCTGCATCAGAAGGCTCAGCACGGTTACAGCGAAAACTTTCCGGAAATGCGGGCCAGCTTCCTTATCGCCGGCCCCGGCATTGCTCCCGGCACCGATCTGGGCTGCATGCAGCTGATCGACATTGCCCCCACTCTGGCTCACCTGATGGATGTATCGCTGCCAGAGGCACAGGGCACCCCGCGGCTGGACTAAACGCCGGAAAGGGAGAATGTCATGAAAACCATCGAAACCGCCGTCGGCGCACTGGCCGACGCGCTTTGGGGCAACTGGTTGTTGTTTGTTCTGCTGGGGCTGGGCATCTGGTGCACCGTTCTTACCGGCTTTGTACAGGTGCGTCGGCTGCCCTTTCTGCTGCGCAGTCTGGCCTCTTCCCGTAAGCAGGATGCCGGGGAAGGGCGGCTGTCCTCTCTGCAGGCGCTGCTCACCGCCATTTCCAGCTGTGTGGGCAGCGGCAACATTGTGGGTGTTTCCACTGCCATTCTTTCCGGTGGGCCGGGCGCGCTGTTCTGGATGTGGGTGGCTGCCTTCTTCGGCATGGCCACCAAATTCTGTGAGATCGTACTGGGCATGTGCTATCAGGGCAAGGACCGGGACGGCAACGTGATCGGTGGCCCCATGTACTACATCTCCCATGCTCTGCATACCCCCGCCGCCGGAGTTCTTGTGGCGCTTCTGCTGTTTGTGCAGAACGCGGGCGGCACCCTGATCCAGTCCAACACCATTTCCAGTGTGGTAAATCAGAGTTTTGGCCTTGCGCCGCTGTTCACCGGTATTTTCCTTGCCCTTGTGATGACCTTCATCATCAGCGGTGGTCTGCGTCGTCTGGTGAAGGTGGCCCAGTTCGTGGCCCCTTTCATGGCTCTGCTTTATGTGGCGGGTGGCCTGATCGTGATTCTGGCAAACGCACCGCGCATTCCCTGGATGTTCGGCCAGATTCTGGGCGGAGCCTTCCATCCCCAGGCGGCTCTGGGTGCTGCGGCAGGTCTCACCGTCCGTGACGCCATGCGTTACGGCGTGGCCCGCGGGCTTTACTCCAACGAGGCCGGCGAAGGCTCGGCCGCAGTACTGCACGCCGGAGCGGATGTGGATCATCCGGTGCGGCAGGGCATCTACGGCATTGCCGAGGTCTTTGTGGACACCATGGTCATCTGCAGCACTACCGGCTTTGCGGTGGTCATCACCGGCGCCACCTCGCTGGATTCCAACGCAGCCACTCTGGCGGCCAGCGCCTTCGGCACTGTACTCCCTCTGTTCTCCCGTGTGGTGCCGGTCTGTCTGGTGCTGTTCGCCGGCACTTCGCTGATGAGCCAGTGGTATTTCGGCCATGTGAGCCTGAACTATCTGGGCAAGCCCCGGGCAGCCTTTGTATACCGCCTGCTCTTCCCTCTCATGATCCTGCTGGGCAGCCTGAGCACGGTGGATCTGGTCTGGTCCATTCAGGACTGTGCCCTGGGCCTGCTGATTATTCCCAACGTGATTGCCCTGCTGCTGCTTTCCCCGCAGGTACGGCGGCTCACCAGGGAATTCTTTGACCCGAACAATCCCTTCATCCACAAACAGGAGACCCGCACCGCCGGGTCCAAAGGAGAAGACTTATGAACCAAGAACTGTTGCAGCGTTTCCAGTCCATTCCCGCCGTGGCCGACGCAGCTGCCGGCAAGGTAACCTTCTGGATCAATCCGAACCGTGTTTCCGGCGGCGAAAAAGAGATTACTGCAGTAACCCCCGCCATGATCGAGGACGCCCGGGCCCGTCTGGATCGCTTTGCCTCTTATATCGCCAGGGTTTTCCCCGAGACCCGGGAAAACGGCGGCCTGATCGAATCCCCTCTGGCTGCCATCCCCGGCATGCGGGATTTTCTGAATGCGGAATACAATTCCGCCATCTCCGGCTCTCTGTTTCTGAAAAAGGACAGCGACCTGCCCATTGCCGGTTCCATCAAGGCCCGTGGCGGTATTTATGAGGTACTCAAGCACGCCGAAACGCTGGCCATGCAGGCCGGCATGCTTAGCGAGAGCGACGACTACGCCATTCTGGCTGAGCCCCGTTTTCAGGAATTCTTCCGCCAGTACACCGTACAGGTGGGCAGCACCGGCAATCTGGGCATGAGCATCGGCATCATGAGTGCAAAGCTGGGCTTCCGGGTGATCGTGCACATGTCCGCTGACGCAAAGCAGTGGAAAAAGGATCTTCTGCGCAGCCACGGCGTGGATGTGCGGGAATACACCGCCGACTACTGCGCCGCCGTGGAGGAGGGCCGCAAGAACTCCGACGCGGACCCCATGAGCTATTTCGTGGATGACGAAAACTCCGCCGACCTGTTCCTGGGCTACAGCGTTGCCGGCAAGCGGCTGGCCAACCAACTGAAGGCCCGGAACATCACGGTGGATGCAGACCATCCCCTCTTCGTTTACCTGCCCTGCGGTATCGGCGGCGCCCCCGGCGGCGTGGCCTACGGCCTGAAAGTGGAATTTGGCGACGCGGTGCACTGCTTCTTCACCGAGCCCACGCAGGCCTGCTGCATGCTGCTGGGCATGGCCACCGGCCTGCACGACGGCGTATGCGTACAGGACTTCGGCATCAGCGGCAAGACCGAGGCCGACGGCCTGGCTGTGGGGCGCCCCTCCGCCTTTGTGGGCCGTGTGGTTTCTTCTCTGGTCAGTGGCATTGCCACGATCCAGGACGCCACTCTTTACGATTTGATGCGCGGCCTTCTGCGCACTGAGGATACCTTCATCGAGCCCAGCTCCTGTGCCGCCTTTGCCGCTCTGCTGCAGCCCTCTGTGATGGCTCAGTATCTGAAGGCCAACGGCCTGGAGGACAAGGCGTCCTCCATCACCCACATCGCCTGGGCCACCGGTGGCCGCATGGTACCCGCCGCCACCCGTGATGCCTACCTGAAAATGGGCTTGTGATTTACATTTACCCCTTTCTCTCTTCTCAACAAAAAGGACCCCTGTCTCCTGACAGGGGTCCTTTTTGATTTGCCATGCTAAGACCGGAAAGGTCTTATTCCTCGCCGTTTGCGAACTGGCTGTTATACAGATTTGCGTAGAAGCCGCCCTTGGCAAGCAGCTCATTGTGGTTGCCGGTCTCCACGATGTCGCCGTCCTTCATCACCAGAATCATGTCCGCATCGCGGATGGTGGACAGGCGGTGGGCAATAATGAAGCTGGTCCGGCCTCTGGTCAGTTCGTCCATGGCCTTCTGAATGGCCAGCTCGGTGCGGGTATCCACGCTGGAGGTGGCTTCGTCCAGAATCAGGATCTTGGGATCCGAGATGATGGTGCGGGCGATGGTCAGCAGCTGCTTCTGGCCCTGACTGATGTTGCTGGCGTCCTCGTTCAGAATGGTGTCGTAGCCCTGAGGCAGGGTGCGCACAAAATGATCCACCTGAGCAGCTTTGGCCGCGGCCAGCACATCCTCATCGGAAGCGTCCAGCCGGCCGAAGCGGATGTTCTCCCGAATGGTATCGTTGTACAGCCAGGTGTCCTGCAGCACCATGCCGAAGGCGCTGCGCATATCGCCCCGCTCAAACTGGCGCACGTCGTAGCCATCCAGCAGAATGGCGCCGTCGCTCACATCGTAGAAACGCATGAGCAGCTTGACCATGGTGGTCTTGCCTGCGCCGGTGGGGCCCACGATGGCCACCTTGGTGCCCGGCTGCACAATGGCGGAGAAGTCGTTGATGATGGTCTTTTCCGGCACATAGCCAAAGTGTACGTGGGCGAAGTAGACCGAACCGTTGATTTCGCTGCTGGGCACCGGCTCTGCGGTATCCGGCACCTCCTCCGGCTCCTCCAGGAACAGGAACACCCGCTCAGCGGCCGCAGCGGTCATCTGAAGCTGGTTGGAGATGTTGGCCAGCTGGGTGATGGGCTGGGTGAACTGACGCACATACTGGATGAATGCCTGAATATCACCCACGGTGATGGTGCCGTTCAGCGAAAGGAAACCGCCCAGCACACAGATGGCCACATAACCCAGATTGCTCACAAAGTTCATCAGAGGCATCATCATGCCGCTCAAAAACTGGCTCTTCCATGCGCTCTGGTACAGCTTTTCGTTCAGGCCGTTGAAGGTCTCGATGCTCTCCTCCTGGCCGTTGAAGGCGGTGACAACCACATGGGCGCCGTACATCTCCTCCACATGGCCGTTCACATGGCCCAGGTATTCCTGCTGGCGGCGGAAGAACTTCTGGCTGTGGCGCACCACATTCATCACAATGACCAGACACACCGGCAGAATGCAGATGGCCACCAGCGTCATCAGCGGGCTGATGGAAAGCATCATGCACAGTACGCCCACAATCATGGTCAGCTGAGTGACCACCTGAGAAAGGCTCTGGTTCAGCGTCTGGGTGACCATATCCACATCGTTGGTGATGCGGCTGAGCACCTCGCCGTGGGATACCCGGTCAAAATAGGACATGGGCAGTCGGTCGATCTTACGGCTGATGTCGGTGCGCATGGCGTAGCTCACCTTGGTGGCGATGCCGGCCATCACCCAGCCCTGCACATACGAAAGCAGCGCGCTGAGCACATACAGCCCTGCCAGAAACAGCAGAATCTGACCAATGGCTGCAAAGTCGATGCCACCGGTGCCGGTGAGCATGGCGATCACGCCCTCAAACAGCTTGGTGGTGGCCTGGCCCAGAATCTTGGGTCCGAAGATGGAGAACACCGTACCGCCCACAGCGCACAGCAGTGCGATCACGATACTGGGCAGATAACGCCGCATGTAAGCCAGCAGCTTTTTCATGGTGCCCTTGAAGTCCTTGGCTTTTTCGCCCACGGCCATTGCGCCGGGGCCATGTCTCATCGGTCCTGCCATTATGCCAATTCCTCCTTCGAAAGCTGGCTTTCCGCAATCTCGCGGTAAGTCTCGCAGTTTTTCAGCAGCTCCTCATGGGTGCCCTTGCCCACAACGCGGCCTTCGTCCAGCACAAGGATCTGATCCGCGTGCATGATGGTGGACACACGCTGCGCCACGATGAATACCGTGGACTTTTCGGTGTAGCCCTTCAGCGCCGCACGGAGCTTTGCGTCGGTCTTGAAGTCCAGGGCAGAGAAGGTGTCGTCAAAAATATAGATGGGCGCCTGTTTTACCAGCGCACGGGCGATGGAAAGCCGCTGGCGCTGACCGCCGGATACGTTGGTGCCTCCCTGACTGATGGCGGTGTCCATGCCGTTTTCCAGCGTCTGGATAAACTCGGTGGCCTGGGCGATGTCCGCGCTTTCCTTCAGCAGCTCATCCGAAGCATCGGCCCGGCCGTAGCGCAGGTTGGTGGCCACGGTGCCGCTGAACAGCAGGCCCTTCTGGGGCACATAACCGATGGCATCGCGCAGGTCTTTCTGGCGCAGCTGGCGCACATCCACACCGTCCACGGTGATGCTGCCCTCGGTGGCATCGTAGAAACGGGGAATCAGGTTTACCAGGGTGGATTTGCCGGAACCGGTGGCGCCGATGAAGGCCACCGTCTCGCCCGGGCGGGCGGTAAAGCTCACATGCTCCAGCACGTTGGCATCCGCGCCCTCATAGCGGAAGGACACATCCTTGAATTCCACCACGCCCTTTACCGGATGATTCATCTCGGTGGGCTGCGCGGGGTCGGCCACGGTGCTCTCGCAGGTGAGCACCTCGTTGATACGCTCGGCAGAAACCGAGGCACGAGGCACCATGATGAACATCATACTGATGAACAGGAAACTCATGATCACCTGCATGGCATACTGAATGAAGGCCATCATATCGCCCACCTGCAGGTTGCTGGCGGCAATCTGCTTGCCGCCGAACCAGACGATCAACAGCGACAGGCCGTTCATCACCAGCATCATGAAGGGCATCATGGTAGCCATGGCCCGGTTCACAAACAGGGTGTTGCCGGTCAGATCCTTGTTGGCCTTTTCAAACCGGTTCTGCATGAAGGGCTGGTTGGAGAAGGCGCGCACCACCATCAGTCCGCTCAGCTCCTCCCGGCTCACCAGATTCAGCCGGTCGATCAGGGTCTGCATCTTCTTGAAGCGGGGCATGGCCACCGCAAACAGGGTGAGAATCAGGCCCAGCATCACGATCAGGGCCAGCGCCAGTACCCAGGCCAGATTCAGGCATTTGGACAGACCCATAATCAGGCCGCCAATGCCCATGATGGGGGCAAAGCACATCATGCGCAGGCCGATGCTCAAAAAGTTCTGCACCTGAGTAATGTCGTTGGTGGAACGGGTAATCAGGCTGGCGCCGGAAAACTGATCCATCTCGTTGTTGTTGAAGTAGCTCACCTTGCGGAACACATCCCGCCGCAGATCACGGCCCACACCTGCGCCCAGGCGCGCCATGCAGAAGCCTGCCGAAATGGCGCACACGGTAAGCAGAATGGCAAGACCCGCCATGCGCAGGCCAACCTTCAGGATGTAAGAAGTCTGGATGGCGTCGGTGTCTGCACCCAACTGGGTGTAAAAACTCTTGGTCAGCACCACACCGGTCTGATCCAGCATGCTTTCGGGGGTTACCGCCGCGGTGGCAATGGCCTCGTTCAGCTGCTCATCCAGCGCGCCGCTTTGCAGCATGGCGGTGAGCTGAACCATGGCCTCCGCATCCAGGGTTCCACTGGCCTGCTCCTCGCTCTGGGTGGCGGAATCGGCCGGAGCCAGCTCCTCCATCATACTTACCAGCGCATAGGCGGCCCGGTTAAAGGCCTCGTTCACCCCGTTTTCCGGGTCAGCAGCCAGCGCCAGATCCTCATCCCCTGCATTCGGATAGGTTTCCTTCAGGTCTGCCGCATTCTCCCGCTCGCTCAGGGGCTCATAGGCCGCGTTTACCAGAGCCTTGTCCTCCTCGGACATGAACATCTGCATCATGGCCATGGCATCGCTGTCAATCACCTCAGGCGCAGCCTGTGTGATGCCGCCCTGCTGCAGGCCCACGTTCACGATGTCGCTCATGTAGTTGGGCAGCGTCAGCTCCAGCATTGCCTGGCCGAACAGCAGCGCCACACCCACAAGCAACAGGCCCAGATAGGGCTTTAAATATCGCTTCAGTTTCAGCATACTCGTTTCTCCTTACTGCCAGCGCCGTCCGCAAGCGGGCGGCAGCTGTTAAATTTGCTTTGTCTCGGTGAACACGCCGGGTTTATGGTGTGCCGAATTCCTCCTCCATGGCATCCGCCAGATAGTTAAAGGCTTCGATCACCTGTGCGGGTGTTCGTTCTCCCTGCCGCTCCAGCCGGGTCATCATCCGCTCCAGCCGCCGGAACATGTCCCGGCAGTTTTCCTGCAGCAGTGCGTTGCCCTGCCCGGTAAGGGCAATCCACATCGTGCGCCGGTCGCTTTCGTCCGGCGTACGGCACACATAGCCCAGCTCCTCCAGCCGCCGAATCCTCTGGCTCACCGCCGGCATGCTCTGGTTCATCGCCTTTGCCAGTGCCGACAGGGTCATGGGTTCATAAGGGTCAACGTGCGGGCATTTCCCGCCAAACACATCCGCTCCCTTGTTGTGCAGCGTCATCAGGGTGAAAAACTGAGATTTGTTCAGCGTTTCGCTGGGGCTGGCGTTCTTCCAGGCCCGCCGGATGCGGTCCATGGCACGCAGCATCTGCAGCGCGTTGCTGTTTTCCATTTCCTTCATTTTATCCCCCCATTCTCGACTGACTTCGTCAGTTGTTATCTATATTAATTATGTTACTTAAGTATTTTATTCATCCCGGACCATTCTGTCAATATGTCCAATCTCTTTTCATAATATTTTTACATTTTGCCGGTTTTGGGGCAAAAAAACCCCCGATCCATGCGGATCGGGGGTTTCGACTGTCAGGTTTCAAAGCGACCGGGTCAGTACCAGATGGCGCACCGCCGCCACCGGATCGTGCAGCAGCATCCGGGGGCCTGCGTAGCGCATCACCTGCTTCATCTGCTCCCGCAGCTGGGGTTTGTAGCAGGGCCGGGGGCAGGCGCTGCAAAAGGTTTTTTCCGCCATGCGGGGGCAATGCTCGGTGCGGGCGTGCGCATAAGCGGCCAGAGCCTCACACTCCGGGCACAGGCAGCCTTTTTTGCTTTTATGCTGTCCCCTGCAGTAGATCTCGATCATTTTACGCACCATTTCCTGCTCGGAGCGGCGTTTTCGTTCCAGTTCCATCCCCTCACCCCGCTTTCTGCCGGGTGCGCAGCTGGCGGCGCCAGGTGCTGGGTGCTACGCCGTTGTGCCGCCGGAAGGTTGTGGCAAAGTAGGCCGCACTGCCAAAGCCGCACTGCTCGGCAATCCGGTCGATGGAAAGGCCGCTGTGGCGCAGCAGATGCTCCGCCCGTTCCAGCCGTTGAGCGGTCACATACTGGGAAAAGCTCTGACCGGTCTGGCTGCGGAACATCCTGCACAGATAGCATTTGCTAACAAACACATGCTTTGCCACTGTTTCCAGTGTGAACGGCTCGCTCAGATGGGTGGCAATGTAACAGCAGGCCATGCGGATGTGGTCATCCTGCCGGCCATCCTCATTCATGCGCCGGATGTACTGGCGGATCATCTCGGCCCCATGCCCTTCCAGCGCCTTCTGGGGCAGCGTGCGGGTATACATTTCCCGGCTGGCATGGCGGAACTCCGCCGGAGCGTTCCCCTGCACCCGTAAAATATGGTCGTAAAGGCTCTGGCTCAACGCCTCCAGCATGGCACTGCGCTCGGCAGCTTCCTCCTCACGCAGCAGCCGGGCCTTTTCCGCCCACAGCTCCAGCGCACGTTCCTCCTGCCGCTGCTCCACTGCCGTGCAAATGGCACGATGATCGTAAATAGCCTGAAGCAATTCCCGGTTCATGGTTCTCTCTCCTTTTATATGGAAGGCGATGTGTGCCCTTCACTTCGTTAGTTAGTTAGTCGCTTCTAACTTCGTGATTAGTATAAACTAACTGGAGTGGAATGTCAACCGCCCCTCGTGCGATTTTTTGAAAGAACCAGCCACGATTTTGAAGGCGTCCGCATCAGGAACGTGCTATAATGCAGTCAAGTTAGTTAAAACTAACCGTCATTAATCCCCGGAAAGGAGCCGCCCGCCATGCCACTGGACCGTTACCTCATCGACCATTGTTCCCCCACACTGGCCAATCTGAAAACCGCCAATCTGTTTTCCTGCCGTTACAGCAGTCAGGAACAGCTGGCCGCTCAGGTTCTCGGCTGGCACCGGGCGCTGGAGCCCAAGGGCGTTTGCCTGCGGCTGCTGCGTGCCAAAAACGGCTGCGCACTGATCTATGTCTACCGCCCGCAGCGGCTGGCCTGTGATCTGTGCAAACCGGGGGTTCCGGAATTTCTGGCCCGCGAGGGCTATACCAACCTGAGCCCTGACGCCGCGCTGGAGCATCTGAGTCAGCGCCTTTGCACTCAGGACGCTTTTCCCCATGAGATTGGCCTGTTTCTCAGCTACCCGCTGGGAGACGTGCAGGGCTTTATTGACAACGGCGGCGCTCACTACAAGTGCTCTGGCTGTTGGAAGGTCTACTGCAACGAATGCGAGACCGCCAAGCTCTTTGCCAAATACCAGAAATGCCGGGGTGTTTACTGGCGGCTGTTCAGCGGCGGGCGCAGCATTCTGCAGCTCACCGTAGCCGCCTGAAGCATTTTTCATTTTCCCGAAAGGATGTGTATCATGATGAGCAAAGTTGCAGTTGTATATTGGAGCGGAACCGGAAACACCGAACAGATGGCCGCTCAGGTGGCCGAAGGCGTGCGTAACGCAGGCGGCGAGGCCGTTCTGCTCACCGCCGCAGAATTCGGCCCGGATCAGCTGGCTGAATATGACGCCGTGGCCTTCGGCTGCCCCTCCATGGGTGCGGAGCAGCTGGAGGAGGGCGAGTTCGAACCCATGTTCACTGCCTGTGAGCCTGAACTGAACGGCAAAAAGCTGGGCCTGTTCGGCTCCTACGGCTGGGGCGACGGCGAGTGGATGCGCATCTGGCAGGCCCGCTGCACGGATGCCGATGCCAACCTTGTGGCAGAAGGCGTGATCTGCAACGATGCACCGGATGCCGAAGCGGAAGCTGCCTGCCGTGGGCTGGGCGCTCAGCTGGCCTGATTCGGCCCGGGGGCAGCCGCACCGCAATTGCTCTCATTTGTAAATTTAACATTTCCCAATACTATATGTATTCTTCCTTTTTCAGCTCTCAAGCAGAGAAAGACCGCCGGGTGCCTGCAAACCACCCGGCGGTCTTTCTCTTATCTTCTGTTTATTGGCAACGCCGGAGCATCAGCCCACGGTCACGGTACCGTCCTCTTCCACGGTGATGGGATCGCCGGTTTTCACCGCCTGCAAAAACTCCTCGCCCAGGCTGTCCACCGTGGGCATGGGGTTCTCGCTCCAGACGCCCGCCAGAATTGCACCGGCCGCGGCCAGGCTGTCGATGGGCTGGCTGAACAGCAGGCAGGCGGGCTGACGGCCCATACAGGCGGCGGTGTACAGCACCATGCCGCCGGTGGTGGAGCCGATGGTCATGGGCAGGCACAGCGCCTTGCCCGCCATGGGCTTCTGGTACAGATCCGGGTTGTTCTGATCGGAACAGGTGGCGTTTTTATCGCCGAACATCAGGCTTTTCTGGAAGCTGGCCAGGGTGTTGAAGCCCCCGTGGGAAACCAGAGCCTCCGCCTTTGCCTTGCCCGGCACCACCGGGCGGCCCTTGAACTGTTTCATCTCAGCACTCCCCTTTCACCATGATCCGCAGCATCTCGGCGTCGGTGTAATAACGGGCCGAGGAATAGGTACGCAGCTTGTTGGAGCTGGTGGCCACCGGCATCTTGCCACACAGCGGATTGTTCATGTACATCAGCGGGCAGATGGAGGAAAGCACCACGCCCGTGCCCTTCAGACGACCGGCCGCGGGCATTTGCTCAAAGGCTTTGGCCACCGCGGGTGCTGCGGTGAACACGGTGGGCACCGCAACGGTTTTCCGGCCCGCCTGCTCCAGCGCGGCGCACAAGTCATCGGTCCACTGGTTCAGCTGCTCCAGCGAAAGATGGGGGCAACCCACAAAGCAGAGCTTCGGCTTGGCGTTCGGATCCTTCCAGATGCAGGGATAGCCTGCCCGTACCCGCTCCAGTTCCGCATCGTCGATCACATAGACCTTCGCATCCGGCCGGACGAGCGCCCTGCCCTGCTGGCAGGCCTCCGGGGTGATGCCCTCCACATGGTACAGGCCCACCGCGCCGTTGCTGGCGCTGGCCGCGCCCATGTCCTTCAGGTAGGCTTTCGCTGCGTCATCCAGCTGGCCGCCCAGCCATTGATCCAGCCCGCGGATGTAGGGCACATCCTCCATCACCTTCATGCCGATGGCGCTGCCCAGAATCTGAGCCTCCGGGCGGCGGCTGGTTTTCACCTCCACCACCCAGCTGGCCATGCGGCCTTCATCGGTGAGCAGGCCAAACTTGGGCACGCACCCGGCAATGGAGCCGAACAGCTCCAGAATGCCGGAATTCCGGTTGCAGCGGGCGCCCAGCACGCTGTTGGCATAGACCACCGCGCTGGATTCCGCCCAGCTCAGGATCTCCCCCTGCTTTGGCTCATTTCCCACCTGGGGCAGGTAGCAGGTACAGGTGAAGGCGTCGTTTTCCAAAAGGCCCAGCTGCCGCAGCTGCGCCTCGTAGTCATCCTGCTTGGAATACATAAATTTGAACACCAGCTTCTGCAGCAGGTTCGTGGGCACAGCCGGGTCCAGCGGGCGGGGGTCCACGCTGAATTTCTGGCCGTTCACCGCACCGCCTTCAATCAGCTGATCCATCAGGTCATACACCGGTTTCATCATGGAAAGGCCAAAGCTGGTCACCAGATGCCCCTTCTCCGCCGTCACCGGGATCATTTCCTCAGCGCCAAAGGCCTCGCCGTACATCACCAGCGTCTTCATCACCTTGGCCAGAGTTTCACCCTTTGCGCCGTCCAGCATGGCCTGCTGGTCCGGGGTCAAACGCATTGCCATTGCTCCTCACACTCCCTTTATTTTCTTCCCCTCAGGGCAGCTCCACCGCTTCGGCCCGGCGGGCATGGGCCACAATCCGGTCGTTGCCGTCGTCGGTGCAGGTGCTCAGGGTAAGTACATGATCATCGGAATACACCGTCACGCCGGTATCATACAGGCGTGCCTCCCGCAAGCTTTTCAAAAAGGCGGTGTATTCATCCCCCACCATGAAGCCCACCGTATAAAGGGGATCGTCCGGCTCCGCTTCATGAATGGAGAACAGCTGGTAACGCCAGGCCCCTTCCGGCGTATACAAAGTAAACCAGCCGCCGTTTTCCGCAAAAAAGTCCGGATTCAGATATTCCTTCAAAGGGGCAAACATGGTGCCGTTGCGCATGTTGTGGCCGTATACAATGGCATGCAGATCGTCCAGGCTCTGGTTGTTGCCCTCCAGAAACAGAGTTCCTGCCTGGTTGTAGCTGCCGTCCCACAGGCGGCGCAGATAATAACTGTTATCGCCGCTGTACACAATGGGATAGCTGATTTCCACCGAATCAAAATCAATCCAGCCGATGATATCCGGGCCTTCCTCCCGCAGCGCGTCAAAATCGATGTCCAGCGGAACAAAGCCCTCTTCCGGAGTCTCCTCCGCAGGCTGCACCGTCTGCTGCTGCAGCTGGTCATAGCGGTCGGTGCCGGTCTTGTAGTCCCACAGGCGGTAGGCAATCACCCCAAGGGCACACAAAATCACCAGCACCAGAAGAATCCGTACAAAATCCAGCAAACCGAACCTTCGCTTTGTTTGCTTTGTGGGTGTGGGCATGGGCCACTCCCCCTTTCTGATCAATAAAAAAGCCGGCTGTGAACAGGCGTTTTGCCTTCACAGCCGGCTCTGTTTTATTTTACTGCCTGAATCACTCGCCGTCAACGTTCTTGCGGCGGTTGATCGCCCACACGATGGCCGCGATCACCACAATGGCCACCGCTGCGCCGCCCAGTACCATGGGCATCACGCTGCCGTTTGCGTTCTCGCCGGGCAGGTTTGCCTGCGGGGTGCTCTCGTCCGGGATCTCCACGTCCTCACCACCGGGGGTGTTGTCGCCGCCCGCCTGGGGAGTCTCGGTTTCCGGGATGGTCACGGTATCGCCGCCGTCACCGGCACCTGCACCGCCAGCGCCTGCACCACCGGCTCCACCGGCACCGCCAGCGCCGCCGCCTGCAACAGCTGCGCCGCCCACAACGGTCTGGTCCTCATACTGGGTAACGGTGCCGCCCGGCACGGTCACGGTCTCGGTCACGTTGTTCACGCCCGCGGTGTAGTAGAAGGTCACCACGTTCTCGTCTGCGTTGGCGGAAACGGTCAGCTGCTGGCTGGCCACCTCGGCAGTGTAGTTCTCGATGTTGTTCAGCGCGTAGAAGGTCAGGTTCTGGCCCACAGGAGCGGAGCCCTGCAGGGTGGGAGCCACCTCCGCGCCGGTCTCACGGTCCAGATAATGGACGGTAAAGACCGCATTCTCGGTGCTGGCACGCAGGGTATACTGGGCCACTGCGTCCACATCACCGCCGGCGGTGCCGCCGGTGTAGCCCTGGGCCGCATCGGTCACAAAGTAACGGGATGCGTCCTCGTTCATCACGATATCGGTCAGTTGGGGTGCGTTGGGAAGATTCTCTCCCTCGTTCAGCTGAACCGCCACCGCGCCGGTGGCTGCGCTGGTGCGCACCTCACCGTAAGCCTTCAGGCCATTGATGAAGGAATCGGTGAACCGGCCGTGCTCACCGGGGCGGAAGGTCACCACATAGGTGGTGGGTTCCGCGGGGGAGGAAGTATCGCCTTCCGCCGCCAGAGCGGGCATGGCACTGACGCTCACCGCCAGGCACAGGCTGATCAGCCCGGCCAACAGCTTATTTGCTCTGCGCATCGCTTGCTTCCTCCTTCTTTTTCTTTTTGGTCAGCACCAGCAGCACAATCGCCGCCAGCACAACCACCACCGCGCATACCGCAATGGTGTTGAAGTCGCCGGTCTTGGCGGATACCACAATGGTGCGCACCTGGGTCACCACGTCGGGCTTGCCCTGCACCTTCTCGGTGGTCACAACGGTTTTCACGTCGGGCACGTCCGCCGCCTGGAACCGAAGTTCAATGTTGCCGCCTTCTGCGCCCATATAGGTGCTATCCGTAGCGGTGGCATCCGGGGTGATGCTCAGCACCACGTCCGCGGTCTGGCCGGGCTCCAGCGTGGCAACCAGCGGATACTCATCCAACTGGTTGTTCAGCTCTTCCAGACCAGTGGTGCCATCACCACCCACCAGCGTGCCGGTGGCCTTGCCGGTAGCGGGATCATAACCGTACAGGGTGTTGCCGCCGCAGGTCAGGCTTACGGTGTAGCCCGTATCCTTTTCGCCGGCTGTGCTGATCAGTGTTTTTACAATGCTGGTATCCATATAGAAGTAAGCGGTTTTCTCGCCGCCATTTTCCAGCGTGATGGTACCGGTGTAGGTCTTGCCCGGAATCATCTGGGTAAAACCGCTCATTACAGTGTTACCACTGTAAGTCAGGTTTTTGCCGTCATAGACCACCTTGTCGGTGGCGGCAAAGCAGCCCAGCGCGAACACCGCGCTCAGAGCCAGCGAGAAAAGGCTCGCGATCAGTTTTTTCTTCATCTTCACTGCCTCCTCCCGCTTACTCGGTCACGCTGACCAGGTTGCCGTTTGCATCCAGCTCGGCCACAACGCCCCAGCTGGCCAGAATGCCGCTGGCGTTCAGGTCGGCCGCATCCGCACCGGCGAACTGTACGCCGTCCGCTACAGCCTCCAGCTTCACGGTCTTGTCCGCGTACTCGTTGGTCAAGTCAGCCGGGATGCCGATGGTCTTGAGCAATTCGCTGGTGCTCTGGCCGGCCGGAACCGGGTACTTGTAGTAGTACACCTCGGTCTCGTTCGAGTTGCCCTCGAACAGGCTGGTTGCCTTCAGCCAGTCCTCACTGTTCAGGCCCAGCTCGATGTTTTCGGCGGCGAGATCGGTGGTTTTGTCTTTCCCGTCCGCCCAGTATTTGGTTACGGTTACGCGGATGTAGGCATCCACGCTGCCGGTATTGTCCACTTTATAGCCGTCTTTTACCTCGATTTCGTCCGCCGGCATCAGCGCCTTGTCCGTTACCGCAAGGGTGACCGGATCGCTTTTGCCGCCAGTCCATTCAATATTCAGGGTGGCCGCCGCCAGAGGCGCCGTGACCGGGTTCTCCGCGCTCGCCTGGCCTGCCGCCAGGGAGCCGCCCACGACTGCGCCCATGACCATGACTGCTGCCAGACCCATCAGCAAAACTTTTTTCTTCACTTGGAACGCTCCCTTTTCTTTGTTTTGTCTGCAAGTGTCCATAGGATGATCGCCAGGGCAAAAATCGCCACACAGGCCGTGACGCCTGGCCCGGAATGGAGCATCTCCGACACTGTGCCCAGCACCGGGATGCATACGACCACTTTTCCGACCACACGCTCGTAGCTCACCGGATCCACATCCGGCAGGGCGTTCGCGTCGCCCTTTGTGATCAGCTGCTTCGCCTGCGTGTCGTTTTCCACCACCCGATGCGTCTGCACAAGGCCCGTTGCCTCGCTGAGCCGGTAGGTGATGATCTCGCCCTGCCTAAGGGCCTGGGGGTCGCAGCGCTTCACATAGATCGCGCTGCCCACCGGCATTGCCGGTTCCATACTTTGGGTCAATACGTTGTAGATCTGATATCCGAATAGTTTTGGTACGCTGAAAGGAAGGGCGACGGCCATTACCGCCAGCAGAAGTACCGTAGCCACGGCACTCAGCGCCTTTGCTTTCATGGCCGCCGCCCCTTTCGTTTAATTGTCGGTGTTTTCCTTGAAGCTTACTCCAGAGAAGTCAGCTCATCCCAGCTCATGTCCATCAGAGTGTCCAGAGTGGTGTTGGCCGCCTGGATGGCAGCCGCCTGAACCTTCACGTTGAACGCCATGTCGGCATACTCGTTGCCCCACTCTTCGCCGGGGATCTGGATGCCGTCAAACAGCAGCACGTTCTCGGTTCCGGCGGGAACCGCGGTGCGGAAGAAATAGGTCACAACACCGGGCTCACGGACGCTGTATTCCGCGATCCAAGCACTTCCGTTGGCTTCTTCCACCTGTTCACGGATCAAATCGCTCAGCTGAGCGGCCACAGCGGGCTCGGTCAACTTGCCGTTGGCGTGGGGCAGGCTGGTCACCTCGGTCTCCACACGGATGGCCACATAGCAATCGTTGGAGTCCGCTGCGGTGCTGAAGCCAACTTCCTTTTGCAGATAGTCGCCGGGCAGCACTTCGTTGTAGGTGATGCCGGAATTATCGCCGTTGTCCACAGCCTTCCAGGTGTGATCGTCCTTCGTTGCCTCGTAATCGCCGGGCAGGCGGTCGATCAGTTCAATGTTCACCTTGCCGGTGGTGAACACATTCTCGGCAGTTTCCGTTTTGTCGGTGAAATAAGCCAAGGTAGCACCCACGCTGACCACGGCAACCAGCGCCAGACTGATCGCACCGGTCAAAAATCTTTTATGCTTCATGGTATGTACCTCTTTGTTCAATTACTTATGAGTCGATTTTATTCACCAGCACCGGGTTCGGTAGCAGAACCAAACGCCCAATCATTAACCTGGGTCATAACGGCATCACGCATATCGTTGAACTCAACGGAAACCTTAGGTGCAGTTTGCCTGCTGGACGGCGATACGGCACGACAGTCCTGTTCGCGGAGGCGTTCGGTGACGCGTGGAACGACATTCTGCGCCGCCTGTTCGACGGCACGCTGGTCCCTCGTGCTGCACGACGCGAAGGCCGCCGTGCGGGCGCTGCTGCAGCGCGGCATGGACCCGAAGGGCATCGTGTTTGACACCGCCATCGCGGCGTACCTGCTCGACCCGACCCAGTCCGGCGTACGATCTGCCGCGGCTTGCGCTCGCGTACTGCAATGCCGAGCTGCCGGAGCTGGATCTGGACGATCCGGC
>ENA-OQIJ01000026-OQIJ01000026.1-human-gut-metagenome-genome-assembly--contig:-NODE-26-length-62378-cov-6.863295_pt1 | contig 62378 bp, 52 predicted proteins | sample MGYA00242582_ERZ504747 | MGnify/ENA primary metagenome ERZ504747 (study PRJEB26092, sample SAMD00036435) | human gut metagenome | host: Homo sapiens | study: EMG produced TPA metagenomics assembly of...
GCAGACCCTTTGTCAGAGCGATACTATCGCCGCGCGTGAGTTTCTCTGTCAGCATCCTTGCCCTCTCTGTCATTGCTACCGCAATGCCACCTGTCCCCAGAGGGAGAGGCTCTGGCATGGCGGAAAGCCTGATTTCTTCGCCAGAGGCTCTACCTGCTAGGGAAACAGTCGAACGAAGTGAGACTGAGAGGTCGTACAGAGGACACCCCTCTCTGAGACCCGCATATTATCTGGCGAAGTGGGAAATTAGAACGTATCATCGCTTGAAAAGCCACTTCGCCAAGGTGGCGGAATGAGGGCGGCTGGCGAACTGACCTCACTTCGCCAAAAGAGGCCACTTCGCCAAGTTGGCGAAGTGTGAAAATATAACATAGCTATATTGTTATTTGCCACTTCGCCACATAATTTACTACAGTATACAGGAGAAACTTACATGCTCAAGGATTCACAGCTCGACCTCTGCGGACGGGTGGATTTTGCCCGCACGACACCGCTGCTGGCGCGGGACGAGGCGTTCTCGTTTGCCTGCGCAGGCTGCGGCGGCTGCTGCCGGGGGCGGGAGGACATCGTGCTGTCGGGCTTCGACCTCTGGCGAATCGCGGGTCGGCTGCGCCTGCCGCCCCAGACCGTGGCCCGGGCCTTCTGCCGCGCGTCCATCGGGCAGGTGAGCCATCTGCCGGTGCTGCGGCTGGCCCCCGTGAAGGAGGAGAGGAACAACTGCCCCTTCCTCACCGAGAACCACTGCGCCATCCACGACGCCGAACCGCTGGTCTGCGCCCTCTACCCGCTGGCGCAGGAGATCAGCAGGGAAGGGGAGGTGAGCTATTTTTTGCAGCCCACCGGCTGCGGAGGGCGTGTCGTCGAAGCCAAAGTGGAGGACTATCTGGCCCGCTACGACGTCCCTGCCCGGGAAAAGACCGACGTCCGCTGGGCGCAGACCTGCATGGACCTGGAAGACGTGGTGGAGCCGCTGGACGCCGCCCTCGAGCCGCCCCTGCGCCGCCGGATGCAGGCGAAGCTCTGGCAGGCACTCTATTTTAAGTTTGACTATGAGAAAGAGTACCTCCCTCAGCTGGAAGAAAACCTCGTCTGGCTGGGCGCAGAGCTGCAAAAACTGACGGACTATCAGCAGAGAAGAAACATCTATCGAAAAAAGTGATAGATATATTCACTTTAATAGATAATTAGAACCGAAACGGCGTTGCCAACGGACGGAAATCGTGATATACTTCACGAGTGTAAAGCAGAGGCTCTCTGCTGGACATTCAAATGCTTTTCGGCGCGGCGTCCTGTTGCCGCGTAGATGGAAAAATGAGGGAGTAATCATTATGCGTAAAATCACTCGTCGTTCGTTTCTGGCTGCTGCCGCTGTCTGCGGCGCTGCTGCTGCCCTGACCGCCTGCGGCGGCTCTTCTGCATCCTCCACGGCTGCTTCTTCTGTGGCATCTTCTACCGCAGCCGGCTCCGCTGCCGCTTCCGGCGACACCTACACCATCGGCATCTGCCAGCTGGTGCAGCACGCCGCTCTGGACGCTGCAACACAGGGCTTTGAGGACGCTCTGACCGCAGAGTTCGGCGACAACGTGAAGTTCGACTTCCAGAACGCACAGGGTGACTCCGCTACCTGCGCCACCATCGCCAACGGCTTCGTTTCCTCCGGCGTTGACCTCATCATGGCAAACGCCACCCCCGCTCTGCAGGCTGCACAGTCTGCCACCAACGAGATCCCCGTTCTGGGTACTTCCGTCACCGAGTACGGCGTGGCTCTGGGCCTGACCGACTTCTCCGGCACCGTCGGCGGCAACATCTCCGGCACCTCTGACCTGGCTCCGCTGGACCAGCAGGCTGATATGATCGTGGAGTGGATGCCCGACGCCAAGAAGGTCGGCCTGCTGTACTGCTCCGCTGAGGCCAACAGCCAGTATCAGGTGGACGAGGTCCAGAAGTATCTGGAGGCCAAGGGCGTCACCGCGACCCAGTACGCTTTCTCCGACTCCAACGACCTGTCTTCCGTCTGCCAGAAGGCCGCTGACGAGAACGACGCTCTGTATGTCCCCACCGACAACACCGTCGCTGCCAACACCGGCATCGTGGACGGCATCTGCCGCCCGGCCAAGAAGCCCGTCTTCGCCGGTGAGGAGGGCATCTGCTCCGGCTGCGGCGCGGCCACCCTGTCCATCAGCTACTACGACCTGGGCTACACCACCGGTGAGATGGCCGTCAAGATCCTGAAGGGCGAGTCCAATGTCTCCGATATGCCCATCGAGTACACCGATGTGACCAAGAAGTACAACAAGGCCATCTGCGACGAGCTGGGCCTGACCGTTCCCGAAGGCTATGAGGCTATCGAGGGCTGATAAGGGATAACCTCTCAGTCTGCCTTCGGCAGACAGCTCCCCTACCGAGGGGAGCCTCTGGCGAAGAGGGAAAGCTTTACGGAATGCCAAGGCCTCCCCTCGATAGGGGAGGTGGCACGGCGGAGCCGTGACGGAGAGGTTTGACCACTAAAAAAACAGCGGAGAAGAGCGGTTTTCTCGCCCTTCTCCGCTTTCCCGTATCAAACGGGTCTATAAAAAAGTGTAATTTAGGAGGAATCATTTTGGAAATGCTTGCAAGACTGGCGAACCTGCCCGGTGCTCTGCCGGGTGCGTGCGCACAGGGCCTCATCTGGGGCATCATGGCCATCGGCGTTTACCTCACCTACCGCATCCTTGATGTGGCGGACCTGACCGTGGACGGCTCCTTCGGCACCGGCGGCGCAGTCTGCGTCATGTGCCTGCTTTCGGGCCAGAATGTCTGGGTGTCCCTGCTGGTTGCCGTGCTGGCGGGCCTCGCCACCGGCCTTGTCACCGGCCTGCTCCACACCTTTATGGGCATCCCGGCCATCCTGTCCGGCATCCTGACTCAGCTGGCCCTCTACTCCATCAACCTGAAGATCATGGGCAAGGCCAACCAGTCCATCAATGTGGACAAGTATGACCTGCTCATCTCCCTGCGCTGGGTCAAGGAGTTCGCGCTCCACAACCCCATCATCATGGTCATTCTGGTGTCGGCTGTGGTCATCGCCGTGCTGTACTGGTTCTTCGGCACCGAGCTGGGCTGCGCCATCCGCGCCACCGGCTCCAACCCCGCCATGTCCCGCGCACAGGGCATCAACACCAACTTCAACATCGTGCTGGGTCTGGCCGTCTCCAACGCTCTGGTGGCGCTGTCCGGCGCTCTGCTGAGCCAGTATCAGGGCTTTGCGGATGTCGGCATGGGCCGCGGCGCCATCGTCATCGGTCTGGCAGCTGTCATCATCGGCGAGGCTGTGTTTGGCCGCATCTTCCACAACTTCGCCCTCAAGATGGTGTCTGTCTCTCTGGGTGCCATCATCTACTACATCGTCATCCAGCTGGTGCTGACCCTCGGCTTTGACGCAAACCTGTTAAAGCTGCTGAGCGCATCCGTTGTGGCTGTCTTCCTCGCCGTGCCGTACTGGAAGGGCAAATACTTCGCAAAGCCTGCGGCCAAAAAGGCAAACAAGGAGGGCGCAAACAATGCTTGAGATACAAAATGTTTCCAAGACCTTCAACGCAGGCACCGTTAACGAGAAGACGGCCCTGAACGGCCTGAACCTGAAGCTGAATGAGGGCGACTTCGTCACCGTCATCGGCGGCAACGGTGCAGGCAAGTCTACCATGCTGAACGCCGTCGCCGGCGTCTGGCCTGTGGACTGCGGCAGGATCATCATCGACGGCGTGGACGTCACCCGTCTGAGCGAGCATCAGCGCGCCGCCTACATTGGCCGCGTCTTTCAGGACCCCATGACCGGCACTGCCGCCACCATGCAGATCGAAGAGAACCTTGCCCTCGCCGCCCGCCGCGGCAAGCCCCGTACGCTCCGCATCGGCATCACCAGGGCGGAGCGGGAGCAGTACCGTGAACTGCTCAAGAGCCTCGATCTGGGCCTTGAGAACCGGCTGACCGCCCGTGTGGGCCTGCTGTCCGGCGGCCAGCGTCAGGCGCTGACCCTCCTGATGGCCACCATGAACAAGCCCAAGCTCCTGCTGCTGGACGAGCACACCGCCGCCCTCGACCCCAAGACCGCCCTCAAGGTGCTGACCCTCTCGGCGAAGATCGTCGAGGAGAACCACCTGACCACCATGATGATCACCCACAACATGAAGGATGCCATCAAGTACGGCAACCGCCTCATCATGATGCACGAGGGTCACATCATCTACGACGTCTCCGGCGAGGAGAAGAAGAACCTGCAGGTCTCCGACCTGCTGGCAAAGTTCCAGATCGCCAGCGGCGGTGAGTTTGCAAATGACAGAATGATCCTGTCCTGATTTAATAAAGGAACCCGGGTTGCGGCTCCCAGCGTCTGCTTCGCTGCCGCTCGCATCCTGCTGGCCGCGGCCCCAACAGCTCCTCCCTGTTTCCGCCACTGGCGGCGGTCGTCGCCGTTGCTTCACTTTCCTGATTTACAAAACAGGCCGAATCGTCTATAATAAAGGCCGACGGCCTGTTTTTGTGCAAAAACGGCCAAATCCAAGCACTGGGAGGAAATGCTGTGCTCATTCAACTCATCGAGGGCGTCTACCGTCTGTTGTGGGGCGACCTGCTCACCCTGCATCTGGGAAACGTGACCCTCAGTCTCTCGTTTATGGTCATCCTGCTGCTGACGGCGGGGGTGTTCTTCACCCTGCGCACAAGGCTTCTGCCGGTGCGGCTGTTCCGGGATATGCTGGCGGCGGTCTGCGAGAAGAACGACAAGGGCAGCGGCCTCTCGTCCTTCCAGACGCTGGTGGTGTCCACGGCCACCCGGGTGGGCATGGGCAATCTGGTGGGCGTTGTGGCGGCGGTGTCTGTGGGCGGTGCAGGCGCGGTGTTCTGGATGTGGGTGACGGCTCTGCTGGGCGCCTCCACCTCCTTTGTGGAGTCCACGCTGGCCCAGAAATACAAGCAGCCCGACCACCTTTACGGCGGCTGGCGGGGCGGCCCGGCCTACTATCTCCACACCCTCGCGGAGCGCAAACGGGGCAGGAAGCTCCGCCGCTCGGTGGCGGCCTGCCTGTTCGCCGTGTCGGGCCTCATCTGCTGGTGCGGCATCAGCCAGGTGGTCAGCAACTCGGTGAGCGAGGCGTTCCAGAATGCGTTCTCCATCCCGCCGCTGGCCACGACGCTGGTGCTGACGGCGCTTGCGGCGGTCATCGTCCTGCGGAAGGAGGCCACCGTCAAGAGCCTCGACGTCATGGTCCCCATCATGGCGGGCTGCTACTTCGTCATGACCCTCTGGATCATCCTCACCCATCTGCCCCAGCTGCCCGATGTCTTCGTCCGCATTTTCTCGGAGGCGCTGGGCCTGCGTCAGGCCGTGGGCGGCGGCTTTGGCGCTGTGGTGATGAACGGCATCAAGCGGGGCCTTTTCTCCAACGAGGCCGGTTCCGGTTCGGCCCCCTGCGCCGCTGCTGCCGCTGAGTGCGACGACCCCGTGAAGATGGGCCTCGTGCAGGCGCTGGGCGTCCTCATCGACACCATCGTCATCTGCAGCTGCACGGCCTTCGTGATGCTGCTGGCTCCCGAGAGCGTGACGAGCGGCCTGCAGGGCATGAACCTTCTGCAGGCGGCGATGCAGTACCATCTGGGCAGCTTCGGCGTCATCTTCATCGCAGTGACGCTGGCGCTGTTCAGCTTCTCTACTTTTATCGGCATCCTCTACTACGCCCGCTGCAACGTGGCCTATCTCTTCGGCGACAGCTGGTTCTGGCAGACGGCCTACAAGGTGCTGGCGCTGGTGATGCTGGTCGTCGGCGGTATGCAGGCCTACACCGTGGTGTGGGACCTCGGCGACGTGGGCATCGGCCTGATGACCATATTCAATATGCTGGCCCTCTACCCGCTGTCGGGCGAGGCGCTGACCGCCCTGCGGGAGTACGAAGCCAAAAAGAAACTCAAGTAAACAAAAAGCCATCGGCCCAGACAGCCGATGGCTTTCGTTTTATGCGCGGTGACCCAGCCGCATCTTAAAGTCGTTGTAGCCGAAGCGGACCAGCTCCCGGCAGATGCCGTCCTCAGCCAGCGCCCAGATGGGCGGCAGGGGCATCCCGTTGAAGGTGTTGTTCTTGCAGGTGGTGTAGATGGCCATGTCGCCGAAGATGAGCCGGTCGTCCTCGGCAAGCGGGGCGTCGAAGCTGTAGTCTCCCACAACATCGCCGCAAGGCAGGTCGGCCCGCCGAGGCGGACGGTGCAGGGCTTTTCGCCCGGCGTCGCCCGCGTCCAGCAGGGGAGGGCGGTAGGGCATCTCGATGACGTCCGGGGTGTGGCAGGCGGCCGACATATCGAGGATGGCGAGGCTGGTGTCGCCATTCTGCAGGGTGTCCAGCACTGTGGTGACGAGATAGCCCGCGTTCAGCGCCCACGCCTCGCCCGGCTCCAGATAGACCTGTACGCCGTACTTCTCCTGCATCCGGGCGATGCAGGCTTCCAGCGCGGCAAGGTCATAGCCCGGGCGGGTGATGTGGTGTCCGCCGCCGAAATTGAGCCATTTCAGCCCCGGCAGCAGGTCGCCGAATTTCTCTTCCACAGCGTCCAGCGTCAGGGCCAGAGCGTCGGCGTCCTGCTCACAGAGGGTGTGGAAGTGCAGGCCGTCCAGCAGGGCGGCGAGGCCCGGCTGTTTTGCCAGAGCCGCGTCCCACTGGGCGCGGGTGGTGCCGAGACGGCTGCCCGGGGCGCAGGGGTCATAGATGGCGTGGCCTTCCTGCGTGGAGCGCTCCGGGTTGATGCGCAGACCGACGCTCTTGCCCGCCGCCTTGGCCGCAGGGCCGAACTTTGCCAGCTGGGCCGGAGAGTTGAACACGATGTGGTCGGCGTAATCCAGAAGCTCGTTGAACTCGTCCACCCGGTAGGCGGCGCAGAAGACGTGGTTCTCCTTCTCGGGCAGCTCTTCCTTGCCCAGACGGCTCTCGTAGAGGCCGCTGGCCTCAGTGCCTGCGAGGCAGGGTGCGAGAAGCGGGTAGAGGTCGAAGTTGGAGAAAGCCTTCTGCGCTAATAAAATCTTGCAGCCTGTCCGCTGCTGGACCCCCAGCAGAATTTCGCCGTTGCGGCGCAGCTGGGCTTCGTCCAGCAGATAGCAGGGGTGGGCAGGGAAGCGAGGGCGCCCTCCGAGAGGTTTGCCAGCCCCGCGAAGGGCGGGCGCGTATCGACCAGCCGCATCAGTCCACCAGAGCCGGGCTGTGGCTCTCAGAGCGGGGCAGGCCGTACTTGTCCAGTGCGTCCAGATAGGGTCCGGGTCGAACTCTTCCACGGTGTGGACGCCCTTGGTGGTCCACTTGCCGGTCAGCAGCATCAGTGCGCCGCACATGGCCGGAACGCCGGTGGTATAGCTGATGGCCTGAGAGCCGACTTCCTTGTAGCACTCCTGGTGGTCGCAGACGTTGTAAATGTAGTAGGTCTTTTCCTTGCCGTCCTTCTTGCCGGTGAAGATGCAGCCGATGTTGGTCTTGCCTTTGGTGCGGGGGCCGAGGCTGGCGGGATCGGGCAGGAGGGCTTTCAGGAACTGGATGGGGACGATCTCCTGACCGTTGAAGTTGATGGGGGTGGTGGAGAGCATCCCCACGTCCTCGAGGCAGCGCATATGGTCGAGATAGCTCTGGCCGAAGGTCATGAAGAAGCGGATGCGCTTCGCCTCCGGGATGTTCTTTGCCAGAGACTCGATCTCCTCGTGGTGGAGCAGGTACATATCCTTCTGGCCCACCTTGTCGAAATCGTACTCCCGCTTGATGCTCATGGCCGGGATCTCGACCCAGTGGCCGTTCTCCCAGTAGCTGCCGGGGGCGAGACTTCGCGGAGGTTGATCTCGGGGGTTGAAGTTGGTGGCGAAAGCATAGCCGTGGTCGCCGCCGTTGCAGTCGAGGATGTCGATGGTGTCGATGGTGTCGAACTCGTGCTTCTTGGCGTAGGCGCAGTAAGCCTGGGTCACGCCCGGGTCGAAGCCGCTGCCCAGCAGGGCGGTGAGGCCGGCTTCCTCAAACTTTTTGGCGTAGGCCCACTGCCAGCTGTAGTCGAAGTAGGCGGAGAAGCCTGCCTCCTTGCAGCGCTTCTCATAGATGGCACGCCACGCGGGGTCGTCGGTGTTCTCCGGCTCGTAGTTGGCGGTGTCCATGTAGTTGACGCCGCAGGCGAGGCAGGCGTCCATGATGGTCAGGTCCTGATAGGGCAGGGCGATGTTCATCACGAGGTCGGGCTGATAGCTCTTGATAAGGGCGATGACCTCGTCCACATGGTCGGCATCCACCTGTGCGGTGGTGATGTTGGTGGTGGCTTGGGGGCAAGCTCTGCGGCCAGCTTGTCGCACTTGGACTTGGTGCGGCTGGCGATGCAGATGTCGGTGAACACTTCGGGGACCTGGCAGCACTTGTGGATGGCGACGGAGGCCACGCCGCCGCAGCCGATGATCAGAACTTTGCTCATGATGGTTTCTCCTTTATATCGAATTATGTTTTGTTAGACCTGAAACCCGGGCCAGCCCTTGTCGAGGGCGATCAGCAGCTCCCGCAGCACCTTGCAGGCCGTGGCCGTGGAGACGCCGGAGATGTCCAGCATGGGGGCCAGCTCATTGAGGTCGGCGCCCACGATGTTGGCTTTGGACACGGTGCGGATGGCGTCCAGCAGCTGCAAAAAGCTCACGCCGCCGGCCTCGGGGGTGCCGGTGCCGGGGAAGCAGGAGGGGTCGAGGCAGTCGAGGTCGATGGTGAGGTAGACCGGCTCTTTGGTGGCGCAGAGCTGTTCGGTGAGCTCGGCAAGGCCGGTGAAGTCGAACTTGTGCATCTCGGTATGCTGGGCCGCAAACTCGAACTCGGCCCGCTCGCCGCTGCGGATGCAGAACTGGTGGATGCGGCCGTCGCCCACGATCTCGTGGCAGCGGCGCAGCACACAGGCGTGGCTCAGCTTCGCACCGAGGTAGTCGTCCCGCAGGTCGGCGTGGGCGTCGAAGTGGATGATGTGGAGGCCGGGGTATTTCTCCGCTACGGCCCGCACCGCACCCAGCGTCACCAGATGCTCACCGCCCAGCAGGAGCGGAAGCTTGCCGTCGTGCAGGATCTCTGCCGCCCGGGCCTCGATGTCAGCGAGGGCCGCCTCGCTGGAGCCGAAGCAGAGCTCGAGGTCGCCGCTGTCGAAGATGTCGAAGTCGGTCAGATCGGCGTTCTGGTAGGGGCTGTAAGTCTCGAGGCCAAAGCTCTCGTGCCGGATGGCCGACGGGCCGAACCGTGCGCCGGGGCGGTAGCTGGTGGTGGAGTCGAACGGTGCGCCGTAAAGCACGATGTCGGCGGCGCGGTAGCTGCTGTCGCAGCCGATAAAGGTTTCAACATTGGGTGAGATCATTTGGGTTCCTCCACTTCGCGCAGCATCTCCTCGAGGAATGCCGGCAGATAGAAAGCTCCGACGTGGAGCCGGGTGGTATAGTAGCGGGTGCGCAGATTGAGCGCCTTCCATGCGTCGGCGTCCAGATCGTCGATGGGGTGGTACCTCTTGCTGGCAAAGCCGAAGAGCCAGTAGCCGGCGGCGAAAGTCGGGATGTGTGCCTGATAGACCCGGCTGATGGGGAAGGTGGACGCGATGCGCTTGTGGCTGCGCTGCATGGCGCTGGCGTCCTCGGTGTAGAAGGGGCTGCCCTGCTGGTTGACCATGATGCCGTCCTCTTTCAGGGCGTTGAAGCAGCTGCCGTAGAACTCCCGGGTGAACAGGCCCTCGGAGGGGCCGAAGGGGTCGGAGGAGTCCACGATGATGAGGTCATATTCCTCCTCGCAGCGGCGGATGTATTTCAGAGCGTTCTCGAAGTAGATGTGGACCCGGCGGTCGTCCATCCGGCAGGCGTTGCCGGGCAGATAGGCGCGGCAGGCCTCCACGACCTGGGGGTCCATCTCCACGAGGTCGATGCGCTCGACCCGGTCGTAGCGGGTCAGCTCCCGCACCACGCCGCCGTCGCCTGCACCGATGACAAGGATGTCTTTTGCCTCCTTGTGGACGGCCATGGGGACATGGACGATCATCTCGTCGTAGATGAACTCGTCCCGCTCGGTGAGCATCACGTTGCCGTCCAGCGTCAGAACCCGGCCAAATTCAGGCGTCTCAAAAATGTCGATGCGCTGATAGTCGCTCTGCTTGGAGTAGAGCTGCTTGTTCACCCGGATGCTGTGCTTGACGTCCGGGGTGTGAAATTCCGAAAACCAAACTCCATCTGCTTCTCCTTATGCCAGAACATTCAGGTGCAGGATGTCCGGGTCTTCCGGGCCGGTCATGCTGCAGCCTTTGGCCTTGGCGTACTCGATATAGTTCAGTATCTCTTTGGTGATGCGCTCGCCGGGGGCCAGAATGGGAATTCCCGGAGGATAGCACATCACGAATTCGCTGCAGATGCGACCCGCGGTGTCCTCAATGGGCAGCGACTCCTTCTCCGCATAGAAGGCTTCCTGCGGGGAAGCGGCCACAATGGGGTCGATGTATTCCTGCTGCATCAGGCCCGCCTTGCTGCCGCCGAACCGGCGGCGCACCTCGGCCAGCGCGCTCACCAGCCGCTCCACCTCACGGGGGCGGTCACCGATGGACAGATAGGCCAGAATGTTGCCCAGATCGCCGAATTCGATCTGGATGTCGTATTCGTCCCGCAGCAGGTCATAGACCTCGATGCCGGCCAGACCCACATCCAGCGTGTTCACCGACAGCTTGGTGGTATCGAAATCAAAGATGCTGTCGCCGTTGCACAGCTCCTTGGAGAAGGCATAGTAACCGCCGATGGCGTTGATCTCCCTGCGGGCGTATTCCGCCAGCTCGCTCACCCTCTGGAATTCCTGTTTTCCCCGCAGCGCCAGGTTCCGCCGGGAGATGTCCAGGCTGGACAGCAGCAGATAGGAGCCGCTGGTGGTCTGGGTCAGATTGATGATCTGGCGCACATGGCCCTCCGGCATGGCCGGGCCGGTGAGCAGCAGCGAGCTCTGGGTCAGGCTGCCGCCGGATTTGTGCATGGAAACGGCGGCCATATCCGCCCCCGCCGCCATGGCGGAAACCGGCAGGTTTTCGCCAAAATAGAAGTGGGTGCCGTGGGCCTCGTCGGCCAGGCAGAGCATACCGTTGTCATGCGCCAGCTTCACGATGCTGCGCAGATCGGAACAGATGCCATAGTAGGTGGGGTTGTTCACCAGCACGGCCTTGGCGTCCGGATTTTCCCGGATGGCCTTTTCCACCGCGGAAACACTCATGCCCAGCGGGATGCCCAGCCGGTGGTCGCATTCCGGGTTCACATACACCGGAATGGCACCGCACAGCACCATGGCACCCATCACGCTGCGGTGCACGTTGCGGGGCAGGATGATTTTTTCGCCCCGCTTTGCCACCGACAGAATCATGCTCTGCACCGCGCTGGTGGTGCCGCCCACCATCAGAAAGGCGTGAGCCGCCCCAAAGGCCTGCGCGGCCAGAATCTCCGCGTCCCGGATTACCGAGATCGGGTGGCACAGATTGTCCAGCGGCTTCATGGAGTTCACGTCCATGCTCACACACTGCTGGCCCAGCAGATCCACCAGCTCCGGGTTTCCTCGCCCGCGCTTGTGCCCGGGCACGTCAAAGGGCACCACCCGCATCTTGCCGAAGCGTTCCAGTGCCTCGTAGATGGGAGCCCTTTGCTGATCCAGATGTTCCATTCTTTCTCCCCCTGCCTCTTTGTTTCTCAGTAGATATTGCGCCCGCTGAAGATCTCGATCATCTCGCGGCGCAGGTTGTTCATGATCTCCAGCCGGGTTTTGGGCGGGAGCTCATACACATCGGTCTTGAACAGATAGTTCTGCAGATCCACTTCCTTGAGCATCATCTTGGTGTGGAAGATGTTCGCGTCGTAAACGTTGATGTCCACCGCGTCGTACCGGCGCAGCAGCTCGGGCTCGATGTAGTCCTGAATGCTGTTGACCTTGTGGTCCAGAAACAGCTTGCGGCCGTTCATGTCCCGGGTGAAGCCCCGCACCCGGTAGTCCATGGTGATGATGTCCGAATCGAAGGAGCGGATCAGGTAATCCAGCGTGGACAGCGGGGTAATCTCGCCGCAGGTGGCCACGTCGATGTCCACCCGAAAGGTGGCCAGGCAGGTCTCCGGATGGTACTCCGGGTAGGTGTGCACCGTCACATGGCTCTTGTCCAGATGGGCCAGCTGGGTCTCGCCTGCCGGCAGCATGCTGCCCTCGGCAATGAGGATGGTCACCGACGCGCCCTGGGGGTCGTAGTCCTGCCGGGCGATGTTCAGCACCTTGGCGCCGATCATGTCGGTGAGGGTGGTGAGGATGTTGGTAAGCCGCTCGGAGTTATACTGCTCATCGATGTAGGCAATGTAATCCTTCTGTTCCCGGGCGGTTTTTGCATAGCACACGTCGTAGATGTTGAAGCTCAGCGCTTTGGTCAGGTTGTTGAACCCATAAAGTTTCAGCTTTTCTCCCATCGGTCTCCTCCTGAAATTGACATCGCCCTTTTTTGGTCCGGCGGCAACAAAAAAAAACAGGCAATGTGTATTTTTGCATACACATTGCCTGTAAACGAATCCTATTTTGGTGATTAAGCGCGGAACCCCCTGAAAAAAGACCGGCACACAGTTCCGGATGGATACAGTGAGGTACGGCAAAACAGCGCCGCTCAGGGCACAGCCCGGCTTGCTTTCACACAGAGTCTATATAGCAAATACTTACTTTTACTACTCTTATTGACCGTTTTACAAGTTGATGTACGCAGAATACGCACTGGTTGTAAAGTAACCAACTTATAAAATTGAGCTTTTAACTCAATCAATAATGGCGGTATCGCACCGCCCATCGGCAGTTGACCCGGCTGTCCGTATGGCCTTTAACCCACGATTGGGTAGTCAGAAGAAATATTTGCATGGATACTCTGTATGAAAACTCATATCGCATGACGGGAAAAGTATAACCTGTTTTTTTGCCGTTTGTCAACGGCTTTTTTCAGTTTTTAGCAAAATTTTAACGGCCGCTTTTCCCTGCTTTTTCCATGGGATTTTCCATCATTTGGAATAATTATACATGCACAAGATGCAGGCCGTTTTTCTCCAGCAGCGCCTGCATCTGGCCCTCTTCCAGAGAAAAATCCAGCCGTTTTGTCATGGCTTCGTCGCTGAAGGCAGCCACCCAGCCGCCCTCGGCCTGTTGGCAGAAGGCCACCGTATCCACCGGATCCAACCCCTGGCCGGCCAGCTGCTGGCGAAGAGGTTCGGCCAGCTCCACATACACAAAAAAAGTGGTCAGCCCGTGGCCTCCATTGTACTGAAACGCCCCCTTTACGCAGCCCTCGCCGGCGGCACTGCCCCGGGGATGAATGGCCTGCAGCCAGGTCGGATCCATTGCTCCCATATCCTTGGGTTCCATCTTCATTCCTCCCGTTTACGAATATTGCTCCGCTTTTTGCTATTGTACGCCCTTTTCGCCGTCCGCTGCAAGCAGCGCCCGGCTTTTGTGTTTATTTATTCGCAGAATGCAGAATTTCATGCAATGATTTGTGCAAAAGTACACTGCACTTTTACGCGCTGATATGCTATGATAGAAAAGGATGTTTTTTGAAAGAAGGAGAGTTTTTCCATGAGAAATTATATTGCCCGCCGGTTCCAGACCGCGCAGGACAGCGTAATGGCCAGCGCCGCCGCCGAGAAGGGCGCTTACAGCGACCTGATCGACCTGAGCATTGGCGACACCGATTTCACCACCGATGAACGGATCATCCGTGCCGCCATGGAGGATGCCCTGGCCGGTCACACCCACTACACCTCGCCTCAGGGCGACCCGGAGCTGATCGACGAGATCCGTACTTATTATAAAACTGCCCACAACATGGAGCTTTCGCGGCAGCAGGTGTTCATTTCCGCCTCCAGCTGCTTCGGCATGGAGCTGGCGCTCATGAGCATTCTGGATCCGGGCGACGAGGTGATTCTCTTTGCTCCCTACTTCTCCCCCTATAAAGAGCAGGTGGAGCTGACCGGCGGCGTTGCCGTGGAGATTCCCTGCCTGGAGGAGGAGGGCTTCGCCATCAACGCCCAGCGGCTGCGGGCAGCCATTACCCCCCGCACCAAGGCCATGATCGTGAACAACCCCTGCAACCCCACCGGCGCGGCCTACGACATGCAGACCTATCAGACGCTGGCACAGGTGGCCGAGGAATTCGATCTGGTGGTGATTCTGGACGAAATTTACACCGATTACATGTTTGATGTGCCCTTCCGGCCCTTCCGTGGTCTGCCCGGCATGGCGCAGCGCAGCATCACCCTGAACAGCTTTTCCAAGAACTATATCATGACCGGCTGGCGCGTGGGCTCCATCATTGCCGAGCCTGCCGTGATCGATACCATCAAGCGCATCAACGAGAACATGGTCTACTCCGCCCCCTCGGTGTCTCAGCGGGCAGCCATCCATGCACTGCGGCTGCGCGGCGAAATTGGCGATCGATACACCGGCGAATACCGCCGCCGAGTGTTCTACACCGCCGAACGCATCAACGCCATTCCGAAGCTCTCGGTGCGCAAGCCCCAGGGCACCTTCTACCTGTTCATGAACATCAGGGAAACCGGGCTGGACTCCATCGCCTTCTGCCAGAAGTGCGTGAAGGAAGCCCATGTGGCCATGGTGCCCGGCGTGGCCTTCGGCGCTGCCGGCGAGGGTTATGTGCGCATCGCCTGCACCACCAGCGAGGAAAAGCTGGCCGAGGCCTTCGACCGCATCGCGGCCCTGAAATTCTGAGCCGGGCCGCTCAGTACAGCGGCAGGCCGCCGGTGAACTCGTCGGCCTTTTCCGCCGCCAGCGGCTCCAGTGCCAGGCAGGTATAGGTGGGCTCGCCGTGGAATTCGGTCATGCCCGCATCCTGAATCAGGGCGCTGATCACCCCGGCGTCCTGCGCTTTCCGGTGCAGCTGCAGCAGCTCCTCCTCGGAATCCACATACACGCAGATCTTGGCCACTCCCCTGTCGAACCACTCGCTCAGGGGGGTGCTTCCTGTTTGCCCTCAACCAGGCCCACCCAGCCGTCGGTCACCTGAATCTGCCCCAGCCGGCCCTCCTTCTGCAGCGCCATCAGGGTGGCGGTAACGCAGGCATGGCCCGCCTGGGCGGCAATTTTGCCCTTGCGCATCTTCAGATCCCGGCGCATCACAATCATCTGTTTGGATGAATACATTCTGGTTCCTCCTTGCAAAAACCGGGTGAAAAAGATCCCGGCGATTCCCTGCTATTATACCAGCCGCCGGCCATGGCCGCAACGGCGCTTTGCCACTTTGCCCAAATAGCACGGCAGCATCTTGCGCCAATCCCCGCTCCGGTGGTATGATAGAATAGAAAATTTATTGTCACGCCTTTCCCGCGGTCCTTTCGGGTGCGCTTTCTGCACCCGCGGGCCGCTTTTTGTGCGCGATGCGAAAGCGAAGTGGCTATGAAATGACAAACGACCAGAACCTTCTTACCGTGGGCAGCGTTCCCAAAAAGATGCTGCTGTTCGCGGTGCCAATCTTCTTCAGCAACCTGTTTCAGCAGCTTTACAACGCGGTGGACTCGCTGATCGTGGGCAACTTCATCGGTGAACAGGCGCTGGCGGCGGTGGGCTCCTCCTCCAGCCTGATCATGCTGATGATCGGCTTCATCAATGGCGTGTCGCTGGGTGCGGGCGTGCTGGTGGCCCGGCTTTACGGTGCGCAGGATCACAAAACCCTGAAGCAGGCGGTGCACACCACCGTGGCGCTGGGTTTGTGCGCCGGCGTGCTGCTTTCGATTCTGGGCATCATCTTCACGCCCCAGATTCTGCGCTGGATGGGTACCCCGTCGGATGTGCTGCCCCAGTCGATTCTGTATTTCCGGGTTTATTTCATGGGCTCGCTGTCGGTGGTCATGTACAACATGGGCGCCAGCATTCTGCAATCGGTGGGCGACAGCCGCAGCCCCATGAAATACCTGATCATCGCCTCCATCACCAATGTGGTGCTGGACCTGGTATTTGTGGCCGGAATGGGCCGCGGGGTGGAAAGCGCCGCGCTGGCCACCATCATCAGCCAGACTCTCTGCGCCTTCCTTGCCTTCCGCAAGCTGACCGTGGTGCAGGCGCCCTACCGCATCATCTGGAAAGAGGTTGGCTTCCGGGCGGATATGCTGCGGCAGGTGCTTACCCTGGGCATTCCCTCCGGCATGCAGAACTCAGTGATCTCGCTGGCAAACGTGATCGTGCAATCCAACATCAACGCCTTCGGCTCCGCCGCCATGGCGGGCTGCGCCGCTTACAGCCGGGTGGAGGGCTTCGCCTTCCTGCCGGTGACCTGCTTTGCGCTGGCCCTTTCCACCTTTGTGAGCCAGAACATCGGCGCGGGCCGTTATGACCGGGTGCGGCAGGGCATGCGCTTCGGTTTGATCTGCAGCCCGCTGCTGGCCGAGTGCATCGGTCTGTTTATCTTCACCTTCTCGCCCCAGCTGATCGGCGCCTTCAACAATGAGCCTCAGGTGGTGGCCTACGGCGTGGCGGACGCCCACACCGTGGCGCTGTTTTACTGTCTGCTGGCCTTCTCCCACTGCTGCGCGGGCATTCTGCGGGGAATGGGTCGGCCCATTATCCCCATGACCATCATGCTGAGCATCTGGTGCGTGCTGCGCATCTGCTACATTACCATTGCGGTGCACCTGATTCCGGACATCCACATGGTCTACTGGGCCTATCCCATCACCTGGACCATCAGCTCGCTGCTGTTCGCTCTGTGCCTGACCCGGCTGCGCTTCCCGCCCATGACGGTTCAGCCGGAAAAAGAGGAAAGCCGGGTATTGTAATTTGTGAAAACATCCTTTACCATAAAAAGGGGCCGCCGCGGCGGCCCTGCAACTGTGCTTCCTATTGTTAAAGGAGGGGTTTATTTTGGCAAGTGAAGATTACAAAAAGGCCCAAAAAATGGGTCAGCGCAGCTTCCGCGCCTGTGTTTCCAAGGGGCAGTATCCCTATCTGCAGGTGCTGGATGACATTCTGGAAAACACCGAGCTGGACAGCACCCAGCCTCTGGGCGTGGTGAACATCCCTCTGGACGCCATTGTGGGCACCAAGACCGAGGGCCGCAAAACCGCCTTCGCCCGCAATTTCATGCCTCTTCTGGGCGACCGCACCGAATTTGCGGTGAAGTGGAGCGCCCTGTGTGAATCTCAGATGGAGGAGGGAATCCGCGACCCCATTGAAGCGGTGGAATTTCTGAACCGCTTTTATGTGGTGGAGGGCAACAAGCGCGTCTCGGTAATGAAATATTTCGGCGCGGGCAGCATTCCCGGCAATGTGACCCGCTATATCCCCAAGCGCAACGGCTCCAAGGAAGTGAACATCTATTACGAATTTCTGGACTTCTACAAGCTAACCCAGATCAACCTGCTCTGGTTCACCGAAGAAGGCCGCTTTGCCAAGTTCGTGGCAGCCGTGGGCAAGGCCCCCGGCGAGCGCTGGAGCGATGACGACAAGAGCATGCTCACCTCGATGTACTATCGGTTCCGCTCGGTGTTCGTGCAGCGGGGCGGCGACCGGCTGCCCATCACCCCCGCCGACGGTCTGCTGGCCGTGATGGGCGTTTATCCCTACCGGCAGCTGTGCGGCATGAGCATGCCCAAGCTGCAGCAGGCGGTGGAGCGCGCCTGGAGCGAGGTGCTGGTGCTCACCCGGCCGGATGCAGTGGAGCTTTCCATGGAGCCGGCATTCCCCCAGAACACCGGCCTGTTCTCCCGGCTGCACAACCCCATCGCCTTCCAGGCGCCCAGCCTGAAGGTGGGCTTTGTGTACGAAAAAAGCGCCGATACCTCCGCCTGGACCTATGCCCACGATTTTGGCCGCGGCGAGCTGGAGGAACACTTCGGCGGCCGGGTGACCACCCTGTGCTACGACAATGTGCAGCCGGATGTGAACGGCGACGAGATTCTGGAAAAGGCCGTGGCCGATGGCTGCGACGTGATTTTCACCACCACACCCAAGCTGATTGGCGCCAGCCTGAAGGCTTCGCTGGCTCACCCGGAAGTGAAGATCATCAACTGCTCGCTGAACATGTCTCACCCGTCCATCCGCACCTACTACGGGCGTATTCATGAGGCAAAGTTCCTGCTGGGCGCCATTGCGGGTGCACTGGCAGACGACAACAAGATCGGCTATGTGGCAACCTATCCCACCTATGGCATGATCGCTGCCATCAACGCCTTCGCACTGGGCGCGCAGATGACCAATCCCCGGGCTCAGGTGTATCTGGGGTGGACCTCGGAGAAGGGCGCAGATATTCCCGCCCGCTTTGCCGAGAACGGCGTGACCCTGATTTCGGATCTGGACAACCGTGCGCCCCAGCAGCCCCCCTGGAAATTCGGTCTTTACCGGCTGGAGGGAGACCACTTCTGCAATTACGCCATGCCCTTCTGGAACTGGGGTGAATTCTACGTGCGCATTATGCAGTCCATCATGAACGGCGGCTGGTCTGCCGGAAGCAGCGGTGAACGGGCCCTGAACTACTGGTGGGGCATGGATGCCGGTGTGATCGACGTGCTGTGCTCCCGCACGCTGCCCGTGGAGACCCAGCGGCTGGTAAATCTGCTGCGTCAGGCAGTGTGCAGCCGGGACTTTGACCCCTTCGCAGGCGTATTGTATGCCCAGGACGGCCGGGTTGTGATGCCCGCCGACCATAGCCGCCTCACCGCGGAACAGGTCATCACCATGGACTGGCTGGCCAGCAATGTGATCGGCCGCATCCCCCGCTTTGACGAGCTGATCGACGAGGCCAAACCTCTGGTTTCGCTGATCGGTGTGCATAAGGACGAAACAACCACCAAGATCCTGTAACACCGGGATCCGGCGAGGAGAGAAGTCAAACATGAGAATTTTGCTGCTGGCAGACGAAGAATCCAAGGCCCTGTGGGATTTTTTCAGCCCGGACAAGATCCGCGGCTATGACCTGATCATCTCCTGCGGGGATCTGAATCCTCACTATCTGACCCTGCTGGCCACCTTTACCTCGGCTCCGCTGCTGTATGTGCACGGCAACCACGACACCCGCTATCTGCACGATCCGCCGGAGGGCTGCATCTGCATCGAGGACGATATTTTTGAATACCGTGGAATTCGCATTCTGGGGCTGGGCGGTTCGCTGCGCTACAAGGAAGGGCCCTTCCAGTACACCGAAAAGCAGATGGCAAGCCGCATCCGTCGGCTGCGCCGCAAGCTGAAAAGCCACAATGGCTTCGACATTCTGGTGACCCACGCCCCGGCCCGGAGCCTGAACGATGGGGAGGATCTGCCCCACCGGGGCTTCGACTGCTTCAACCAGCTGCTGGAGGAGTACTCCCCCAGTTACTTTGTGCACGGGCATGTGCACATGAGCTATAACGCAAACCTTCCCCGCTGCTGCCGCAAGGGCGACACCACCGTGGTGAATGCCTATGAAAAATATGTAATCGAGGTGGAACCGGATCCGAATCGGCCGGTGCGCCCCGAATGGTGGCAGTTCTGGAAATGGCTGCCTGCCCGCGGCCGGGTACAACCGTAAAACAAAACTCCGCCCCCAGCGCCTGTTGCAGGCAATGGGGGCGGAGTTTTTTCATTGTTTATCACAGCGGTTCCGCTCAGCGGCGGGCGCGAACCCGCACCGGACGCAGCCAGCGGGGGACAAAAGGCAGTTGTTCCAGCCAGGCCAGCACCTGTACCGAGGGGCCGAGCCGAACCAGGGCCTGCTGTAAGAACGATTGGATCATCATGGTGCTCTCCTTTTTCATTGGTCTTTGTGGAAAATCGCCGGGGCGTTTTTCCTATGTATATGGTAGCAAATCCTGCCGCCGGTTGCGGTAACTTTATCACCGAACGGCGGTGGATCTGTAACCGTGTCTATACTATACCAGTCGAATTTGAACAGAATATGAGCACACTGCGAAAGATCCGCGAAAAGAGCAGGTCAGCGGCTTTTGCGTGACAATACCGCCAGCACCAGCACGCAGAACAGCACCACCCCGCCCAGCGCCCAGGGCAGCCAGGAGTACTTTTCCATGGTTCGGGCCAGCGAGCTCTCGCCCAGCACCGGCGCGGTGGGCTGGGCTTCATCCGGCTGACCGGTCTGCATACCATTCTCCGTTTCCTCTGTTTTGGGCTGCGTCTCAGCCTGAGCTTCCGTCACCTTTGCTCCATCCAGCATTTCCGCCAGCGTATCGGCGGTGAGACTGCACACCGCATTCAGCGGCGCGTTCAGGGAATCCACCACCACAAAGTTCCGCTCCTCATCCAGCGTCATCTGCTTCTGGCTGAGCAAAAGCAGCTGTACGCCGGAATCCGAGAAGAATTTATCCTTCACCTGCTGACGGAAAGCCTGCTGATCGCCGGTGTCGACCTCGCCAAACTGAGCCAGCACAAACCGGCGGGCCCGCTCCCCGGTACTGATGGAACGGTAATATTCCCGGATCGACTCGGCCAGATCGCTGTCCTGCGTCAGCGTGCTGCCGATGTTCACACCATCCAGATCTGCCAGCCAGTCGCTTTTGGGCAGCAGGCTGGCATTCTCGTCCTCACAGGCAAAATAGGGCTTCAGCTGCTGGATACAGCTTTCCTCATCCATGCCGGAGCCCTGGACGCTGCCGGCCAGCTGGATGCAGTCGCCGCCCCAGGTGCAGACCACCGGCAGCCGCTTCCAGGTGGCCCCGATGCCCGCCACCAGATGCACAAAATCCACCGGTTCGCCAGTGGCGGGGATCTCCACATTTTCCCGCGTTTGCAGCTGCGCCAGCTCCGGGGCCTGCTGCTCCACGAAGCCGGCAAACTCTTCACTGGGCTCCCCCAGAATCATATCCCAGGTGGTGTCGGCATAGCGCTGAGCGCGGATGTAGTTGATGGTAAGCGTCAGCGGCTCCGTCTCCGTCTGCTGACCGGCGGCGTATTCCTCTGCCAGCTGCTGCAGCCGGGCTGTCTGCTCCAACGCATCCTCCAGCGCAGTGGTCTCTGCCGCCCGGGCGCCCGGTGCCAGCAACAGGCAACCGCACAGCATCGTGCCCACCAGCGCCCACAGGCTCTTTTTCATTCGTTTGTTCATGCTTTCTCCTTTACCCCTTGTTTTTCGTGTGGTTCGTGCCCTATTATACCGGATGCGGTTCGCAATGCAATGGAAATTTTGTAAAAAAGTGCCGCTGCGCCTTTTGATTGGGCAGAAAAATGCCGCGTGCATGCCGGCACCGGCACACGCGCGGTATTTTTCAGAAGAAGTTACTGACCAAACACCGCCAGATAATCCTTCTTGAATTTCTCAATGCCCTGATCGGTGAGAGGATGCTTCGTCATCTGCAAAATCACCTTGTAGGGCACGGTGGCAATGTCCGCCCCGGCCAGCGCGCAGTCGGTCACATGGATGGGATTGCGTACGCTGGCGGCGATGATCTGGCAGTTGATGTCCGGATAATTGTCGAACATCTGGCAGATCATGCGAATCAGATCAATGCCGGGCTGGCTGATATCATCCAGCCGCCCCAGGAAAGGCGACACATAGGTGGCCCCCGCCCGGGCGGCCAGCAGCGCCTGATTGGCAGTGAAAATCAGGGTGCAGTTGGTTTTGATGCCCTCAGCGCTCAGGGTTTTGATGGCCTTCAAGCCCTCCGGGGTCATGGGGATCTTCACCACCATGTTGGGGTGCATGGCCGCAATGGCCCGCCCTTCGGCGATCATACCCTCGGCATCCTCGGTGGTGGCCTTCACCTCGCCGGAGATGGGGCCGTCCACAATGGAGGCGATCTCCTTCAGTGTCTCGGCATAGTCCCGGCCCTCCTTGGCAATCAGGCTGGGATTGGTGGTCACACCGGCGATCACACCCATTTCGTTTGCCTTGCGGATCTCGTCCACATTGGCAGTGTCCAGAAAGAATTTCATGGTACTTGTCTCCTTTCAGCCGTTTTGATCTTGTTTTGCCAGATAACCTCCCGCATTTTGCACGCCACACCCATGCGGCACACAGAAACAGCGGAAGAATATTCCAATCAAACCGTTCCCCGCGGGCTTATTTCGTTTCCTGCACGCCGCAAACAGGCCGCCCCAGGGCAAAGCCGGTGAAATCCACCGCGCCGCAGCCACGGAACACAAAGTAGAGCGGCCGCACCCCCGGGCGAGGATGAATGACAGCCGGGCACAGAAGGGATTTGTCGGCGGGAACCGGAATCACCGCCAGAGGCTCGTCCCCGTTTTCCCGGTGGGAAACCAGCATCACACCCCGACCACTACCCCGCAGCCGCAGACCGATGCGCCGGGGCTGGCCGGTGAATGCAAAGGAAGAGAAGCCCGCCGCGCTGCCGCTGCGCAGATTGGCAATATACTGCGCCGGCTGTTGCTGGCGGTCGCTGCCCGCCTGGGTGAAGTAAGGGTGTGCAGCCAGCCGGAGCCGGGGCAGACGGATGTCGTACCGGGCCGTGCCCTGCCCGCTGCGCAGATAACAGGCAATGCAGGCCGGCACCCGGCCCAGATCCGGCAGCGGTTTGCCCCGCAGGCCGGTGCTGCTGACCGGCGCCTGCAAGAAGCCGCCGTCCGGGCTGCGCCGCAGCGGCTCGGCGCAGGCCTGCCGGGAGTAGGAATGCCGGTTGGTCTGCCGGTGATAGAACACATACCACTGCCCCCGGATGCAGGCAATGCTGCCATGGGTATTGCCCAGGTAATTGACGGCATCCGCTTCCTTCGGGCGGCCGGGCAGAAACACATCGCCGATGTCCACCAGCGTGCCGCCAAAAACAAAGGGGCCGAAGGGGTGGTCCGCCATGGCGTAGCACAACTCGTGATTGTGCTCGGAGGAATACACAAAGCAGTAGCGGCCATCCACCTTGCGGATGGAACTGGCCTCAAAAAAAGCGTGGTTTTCAAAAGCGCCGGGCCGCCCCTTTCGCGGAAACAGCAGATGGGGGCCCTGCCGGATGGTGCGCATGTCCGGCTCCAGCTCCACCGCCACGCCGCCGGGATTTTCCAACTGCCGGAACCCGGTGACCGGGGCGGGAATGCGGGTGGCAAAGCCGGAATACAGATACACCCGGCCGTCGTCGTCCACCAGAACGCCCGGGTCAAAGGGAAAGGGTTCCCCGGCCCGCTCGCCCCAGAGGTGGCCGTCCGGAAAGGCCACATGGCCGTAAAACTCAAACCGGCCCGCCGGCTCGTCACACACTGCCACTCCGATACGGCCCATAAAATCAAAGGCATAATACAGGTAATAGCGCCTATCCGGCCCCTGCACCACGTCCGGCGCATACAGGCAGCGCCGCCCGCCGGGGTTCATGGGGTCCTGTTCCTTGCGGTAAATAACACCCTCAAAACGCCAGTCGGTCAGATCCTCTTCCGGGGCGGACCAGCACACATAATCGTTCATGCAGAACAGCGGCCCGCCAAAGCGGTCGTGGGAACCGTATAGATATACCCGGCCGCCGAACACACGGGGTTCGCCGTCCGGCACATATTCCCAGCTGGGCAGATAGGGGTTGCATCCGTTTGTTTTCATTTGCGTTTCTCCCTTGACTGCAATCAGAATTCCCGGGGCAGCTCCAGCAGCTCAAACTGCTTTTTCTGGCAGCGCAGAACTCCCTGCCGCTGCAGCTTACTCAGCTCGGTGCACATGGCGCTGCGGTCCACCGAGAGGTAATCCGCCAGCTCCTGTCGGTCGTAGGGGATGGAAAAACTGGCGCTGCCCGCCCGCTGCGCCTCGCCGGACAGGTAGGACAGCAGCTTTTCCCGGGTGGTTTTCTGGGCCATGTGCTCCACCTTCTGGGTAAGCATCAGGTTGCGCCCCGCCAGCACCCGGGTCAGGTTGCGGATCATGCGGGTATGAAAGTCACAGGCGGTGGTACAGCTCTGGAACAGGCTCACCACGTCCAGAAACATCACCCGGGCAGTGGTGGCTGCCACCACGCTCACCGCCAGATTTTCGCTGCCCAGGCAGGCGTAGGACTCGGCAAACAGCTGCCCCGGCCCGGAGGGGCCCAGAATTACCCGATTGCCCCAGAAATCCTCCTTGATGATATGGGCGGTGCCCTCCAGCACGATGCCCATCCGGCGGGTGGGCTCGCCCCGGTGCAGAATAAACTCCCCCTTCTGGTAGGTGTTCACCGCCGCGTGCAGGCAGCCCAGCAGAATCTGAATCTGCTCCGGCTCAATGCCCTCAAACAGCTGCGACGACTGCAAAACCTGAATGTCGTTCATGGCGTCTCCTTTTGTTGGTTTTCCAACCATTTCTTTTCCTTGATTGTACCCGCCGAATCCACGTCTGTCAATCGGAGAAGGGGCGGGTCAGCGCCGGGGGATCGTCCGCTCCTGTTCCGGCAGGGCTTCGTCCGGATATTCCCGGGCACGCTGGCAGCACTGCCGGTAGTATTCCGCCGGGGTCACCCCAAATTCCTGCTTGAAGCTGCGCAGCATGGAGCTGTAGCCGGAAAAGCCACACTGGGTCCAGATTGCCGCCAGCGGCACCCCGTTGCACAGCAGCTCCCGGCAGCGGCCCAGTCGGGCCTTTACAATATACTGGTGCAGCGTCTGGCCGGTGCGCTGCTTGAACTGGCGGGCCAGATGCTCCGGGCTCACATAGAAATGCGCCGCCAGATCCTTTAAGCGCAGCGGCTCGGCCAGATGGGCATTGATGTAGGCAAACACCTCGTCCACCACCAGACGCTTGCGCCCCACCAGCGCGGTTTTGCGCTCCTCTGTTACGCAGCAGCGCAGCACGCCGGCTACCAGAAGCTCCACAAGGCCCCGGCGATATACCCCGCCTGCCAGCGCATCCGGCTGGGCCAGCTCCTGGCGCAAAAGGGAATACAGCCGCCGCAGCAGCGTGGCGTTCTGGGTGTTCAGCCGTACCACCGCACACTGGAAGGGCACCACCGAAAAGCAGGCCTCCAGATCACACCCCGGGCAGGAGATCTGCCGCAGCAGTTCCGGCTGCAGGCGCAGCTGCCACAGCTCCAGCCCCTGCTCCTGTGCCCGCGCCTTCGCGGTGGCTCCCGGGCGAAGCAGGCCGATGGTATCCGGCCCCAGGGCGGCGCCGCCCCGGGCCCACTCCAGCCGGCCGCTGCCTCCGTTGATCAGAACCACCAGCTCGCAGCCCCGGGCATCCAGCTCTCTTTCCCTTCCCGGCTCCAGTGTCCACTGTTCCAGCCGATAGTTCTCATCCATGGAAATTCCTCCCAGTTTTTCTCCCAATCATTTTATTTATTTTATCAAAAACGCGCTATTTCATCAAGTTTTGCGCAATTCACATCAAGAAACGAGATATATTTTTAACAACCTTCGGGCTTATAATGACCTTAGAAAGCGGGCCAGACGCCCGCGCCGCTGCTTTTTGAGATCGGAAAGGAGATCTATATCATGGAACTGCTCACCCCCATCAAGGTTGGCAACATCACCCTGAAAAACCGCATCATGTTCCCCCCGCTGACCACCGGCTATGAAGGCCGGGACGGCAGCATCACCGAACAGAGCAAGGCTTTCTACACCCGCCTGGCCAAGGGCGGCGTTTCCTACATTGTGCTGGGCGACGTGAGCCCCGTGGCCTCCTTCTCCCCCACTCCCCGCCTGTTCCACGACGGCCAGATCGCCGGCTTCAAGGATCTGGCGGACAGCGTACACGCCTACGGCGCCAAGCTCGGCGTGCAGATTTTCCATCCGGAATACGACGTGAACGCCCTGATCGAGCTGTTCCAGAAAAAGGACATGATGGGCGTACGCCAGAAGATGCACCACGACATGGAGCACTATGTGACCGACGTGACCGAAGAGCAGCTGATGGACATCATCCAGAAGATGTGCGACTGCGCCGTTCGTGCCCAGAAGGCCGGCATTGATTTCGTTCAGGTACACGGCGACCGTCTGGTGGGCTGTCTGTGCAGCCCCCTGATGAACCGCCGCACCGACAAATTCGGCGGCAGCTTCGAGAACCGCACCCGCTTTGCGGTGATGCTGGTGAAGGCCCTGCGTCAGGCGGTTCCCGGCATGGGCATCGACTACAAGTTCTCGGTCATCACCCCCGAGCGCGGCAAGGGCGGTATCCCTCTGGCCGAGGCCGTGGACTTCGCCAAACTGCTGGAGGAAGCCGGCGTGGACATGCTGCATGTGGCCCAGGCCAACCACACCGGTAACATGGCCGACACCATTCCTCCCATGGGCGTGCAGCCCTACGGCTTCTTTGTGGACATTGCCGGCCAGGTGAAGCAGGCCGTGAAGGTGCCCGTAAGCTGCGTGGGCCGCATCATTGACCCCGAGATGGCCGAGCGCGCACTGGACAGCGGCAAGGCCGACATCGTGGCTCTGGGCCGTCCTCTGCTGTGCGACCCTGACTGGGTGGTCAAGCTGGAAGCCGGCAAGGGCTGCGACATCCGCCGCTGCATCTCCTGCAACAAAGGCTGCACCGATAACATCCAGAACCGCAGCTTCCTGTCCTGCGTGCTGAACGCCGAAAACGGCTACGAGCTGACCCGCTCCATCACCCCCGCCCAGACCAAAAAGAAGGTTGCCGTGATCGGCGGCGGCGTGGCCGGCATGGAGGCCGCCCGTGTGGCTGCCGCCAAGGGGCACGAGGTGGTGCTGTTCGAGAAGAACGCCCAGCTGGGCGGCCAGCTGAACATTGCCTGCGTACCTCCCCGCAAGGAGGAGATGCGCCGCGCCACCGCCAACCTGGTGCATCAGGTCACCAGCGCCGGTGTAACCCTGCGCATGGGCAAGGCAGTCACCGCCGAGGACGTGCTGGCCGAGAAGCCGGACGCCGTGATTCTGGCCGTGGGCGCTTCCAGCTTTGCCCCCGCCATCCCCGGCAAGGAAAATTCCAACGTATGCGACGCCTGGCAGGTGCTGGCCGGTGCCCAGCAGGTTTACGGCAAGGTTGCCGTGATCGGCGGCGGCATGGTTGGCTGCGAGACCGCTGAATATCTGGCCGAGCGGGGCTGCAAGGTAAGCGTTGTGGAGATGATGGACAAGATCGCCAATGGCGAGAGCAACACCATCCTGCCCACCCTGATGGAGAACTACGCCCGCTACGGCGTGGAGCAGTATGTGAACCACAAGGTCAGCCAGATTGCGCTGGATCACATTCTGTGCGAGGATAAGGACGGCAACACCGTGACCATTCCCTGCGACTATGTGGTTCTGGCCGTGGGCGCCCGCCCCGTGACCTTTGACGCCGAGCCCCTGAAGGCCGCCGGCATCCCCGTAATTGCCGTGGGCGACTGCGGCGAGCGTGCTGCGGACATTTCCAACGCCATCCGCACCGCCTATGACGCTGCCAACAGCCTGTGATTCCATTTTCCGGATTAAAAAAGGAGATTTCTGTATCATTATGAAAAAACTTGCCATTGCACTGCTCACCCTGACTCTGGTATTCAACCTCTGCGCCTGCGGCCAGAGCAGCAGCTCCGCTGCAACCACCACCTCCACTTCCGCCAGCACTGCCTCCAGCGAAGCCGCTTCCAGTGAAGCCGCTTCCGCTCCGGCTGCTTCCAGCGAGGCTGCCAGCGAAACTGCCGTTTCCGCTGACGCCGCCGCCACCGCCAGCGCCACCACCGGCCTGTACACCAACCTGGACCAGGCCGCCCTGCTGGAGGCCATTGGCCAGTTCAAGGGCCTGTGCAATGTGTCCACCGTGAATGCGGACGGCACCCCCAACATTGCCATCTTCGTGCCCGGTGTGGCCGACGACAGCCACATCTTCTTCAACTGGGCCGACAACGCCACCAAGGCCAACGTGCTGCGGGAAAAGGCCGCCATCATGAGCTACGACATCGCCGACCCCACCGCCGAGGAGAAGGCCGGCCGTCACTCCGGCGCTGTGGTCAAGCTGGAGCTGGAGGAGGACGCCGAGGTTCTGGCTCAGCTGCAGGAGGCCAATGAATCTGTGAGCGAGGCCAGCGTTGTGCTCAAGATTGTTGAGGTTCTGCCGGTGGGCTGATCTCCTTTTTTGCACCATTCTATCATGCCGTGCCCCTGTTTTTCAGGGGTGCGGCATTTTTTATGGACTTTTGTTGAATTTTCTGTTATACTGGGTATTGATACGGAAGCCCGCCGGCAAAACGCTTGCCCAATGCCGGCCCACAGGCCGCGCCTTGCCTTTTGCCATGCGCCGCCCGGCTTGCCGCCTTTTCTTTTTTGATCCCCTTGCGGAGGTATCTTTGATATGGCAGAAACCTATAAACAATCCTTTAAGCAGCACTATACAGATAATGTGGAGCTTTCCATTTTTAACTGTGGGCTGCAGTCCTGCGCGCCCTCCCATGCCTGGGGCCCCGGTGTGCGGGATCATTATCTCATCCATCTGGTGGTGAGCGGCCACGGCCAGTACACGGTGAACGGGCGCAGCTTCACGCTGGGCCCGGGCGATCTGTTTCTGGTGAAGCCCAACCAGCTGGTGAGCTACTGCGCCGACGCCAACGACCCCTGGGAATATTACTGGGTGGGGTTCAACGGCGCTTTCGCCAACAAGCTGGTGCAGCAGACCCCCTTCACCGACCAGTCGCCGGTGTATCACTGCGGGGAAGCGGAACCCTTGAAGCAGGCCCTGCGTTCCATCTACGACTGCCGCGGCCCGGAATCCCATCACGAGGCGGCCATGGTGGGGCATCTGTATCTGTTTTTGTCCAGCCTGATGAAGCAGGCCCACGAATGCGATCCCCGGGTGAGCAACACCAGCTCCCAGTATGTGCATGGGGCCATCAAATACATCCAGTTCAACTATTCCCACGACATCAGCATCGACGACATTGCCAAGGCGGTGGGTGTAAGCCGCAGCCATCTGTACCGGGTATTCATGAGCAATGTGGGCCAGAGCCCCATCGACTATCTGACCAACTACCGCATCGGCGAGGCCTGCAACCTGCTGCGGGATTCCAAGCTCTCCATTGCGGAGATCGCCGTGTCCGTGGGCTTTTTTGATCAGTTCTACTTCTCCCGGGTCTTTAAAAAGACCAAGGGCGTGCCCCCCAGCCGCTATCTGAGCAGCATCGAAAAAACCTGACCCCTTTCTGGAGAACTGCCAATGAAACGAATCGCGCTTATTCTTGCCAAGCTGTTTGCCGTCTGTGCGGCTCTGGGGCTGTGCATCGTACTGTATCTGTTCAGCGTGGGGTACTTTGACCCCCAGCCCACCATCGGTTACCTGCACTCCCCCAAGGAACTGCCCTATGTGGACCTGGACGCACTGGAGGACCGCTTTGCAGAAAACGGAGTCCGCTTTCTTTTGGGGGACGAATCCGCCGACTATGAGCCCTCTGCCCGGGAATTGATTGACCGGGGCGCACAGGTACTGATCGTGAGCGAGGATGAGGACATTCTGGACCCGGCGCTTCTGCGCCTTGCCCGCCGCCACAACGTGCCGCTGGTGGTGGTCGGCCGCAGCCCTCAGCTGCAGGAGATGGAGGATTACGACAAGCTGTGGTATGTGGGCAGCAATCCCGCACTGGGCGGCGAGTTGCTGGGCGAAGAGATGGCCATGGGCTTCCGCAGCGGTGCCATTGCGGACGCAAACGGCGATCTGCTGCTGCAGTACAGCCTTTATCTGAGTGACATCGGCCCCTATCATCAGGCGCTGAGCTACTATGCCCTGCAGGAATGCGAGCATTACGGGGTATATTCCAACCTGCTGGAATACCTGGACGAGAACGACGATCCCCTGCCCTTTACCGCCGAGGGGCTGGCAGGCCAGCAAAAGCCGGAACTGTTTTTGTGCACCACCGCCGACGACGCACACTTTCTGCATGATCTGGCCGGGCAGCTGGGCTGGCTGGACGGGGATGCACCGGTGCGCATTGCCGCCGTAGCCGAAAACCCGGAGCTGGCGCAGGCGCTGGTGGACGAGGGAATCGCCATTGCCGCCTCCTACTATGACATTGACGAAATTACCCGGGTAGCAGGCCAGCTGGCCCTGAACTCTCTGGACAAGGAGTTTGCAGGCCAGGGTCTGGAACTGCAGCCCGATGAATCCGGCCGGTTCTTCATTCCCTTCGGCCTGGTCACCACCCTTGAAGAAAACCAATAAAAAGGAGCGTTTTTGTGCCCATTCACAAGAATTCCATCATCCCTTTGACCATCGAAAGTCTTTCCAGCGATGGCAGCGGTGTGGCCCATTACGAGGGCAAGGCGGTGTTCGTGCCCGCCACCGCCCCCGGCGATGTGCTGAACGCCCGTATCGTAAAGGACATGGGCCGGTATGCCTTTGGCATCGTGGAAGAAATGCTGCAGCCCTCCCCCGCCCACATCGAGCCGGACTGCCCGGTGTGCAAGCCCTGCGGCGGCTGCTGCTTCCGCCATCTGGACTACGAAACCGAGGCCCGGGCAAAGCAGAGCTTTGTGGAGGATGCCTTCCGGCGCATCGGCGGGCTGGATACTCCGGTGCTGCCCATTCTGCCCTCGCCGCTGGAGGAGCGATACCGCAACAAGGTGCAGTTCCCGGTGGGGCTGGATGCGAACGGTCATGTGATCGCCGGCTTTTACGCGGGCCGCACCCACCGTATTGTGCCCTGTGCCGACTGCAAGCTGCAGCCGGAGGAACTGAATCAGATTGCCGCCTTTGTGTGCGAATTCATGGAGACCCATGGCATCGCCCCCTATCAGGAGGAAACGCACACCGGCCTTGTGCGCCACATCTTTTTGCGCAAGGGCTGGCACAGCGGTGAGATTCTGGTCTGCCTTGTGGTCAACGGCCGCAAGCTGCCCCATGCACAGGAGCTGTGCGCGGCACTGACCGAACAGTTCCCTGCCATCCGAAGCATCGTGCTGAACGTGAACCGGCAGAAAACCAACGTGATCACCGGGCTGGAGAACATTTCCCTGTACGGGCCCGGATACATTGAGGATACCCTGTGCGGCGTACCGGTGCGGCTGGGGCCGCTGTCCTTCTATCAGGTGAACACCCCTGCTGCCGAGCAGCTGTACGGCGTGGCCCGGAAGTTCGCCCAGCTGCAGCCCGGCGACACCCTGCTGGATCTTTACTGCGGCATGGGCACCATCGGCCTTTCCATGGCGGCGGACTGCAGGGAACTGATCGGCGTGGAGATCATCCCCGAAGCGGTGGAGAGCGCCAAGCTCAACGCCGCGGCCATGGGCGCACAGAACGCCCGGTTCTTCTGTGCCGACGCGGGCAAGGCTGCCGCGAAGCTGGCAAGCGAAGGCCTGCGGCCGGATGTGGTCTGCCTGGATCCGCCCCGCAAGGGCTGCGATGAGGCGACCCTGAATGCGGTGATTGCCATGGGGCCCCGGCGCATCGTGATGGTGAGCTGCAACCCGGCCACCGCCGCCCGGGACTGCCGGTATCTGGCCGACCGGGCCTACAAACCCCTGCGGGCCCAGCCCGCGGATCTTTTCCCCCGCACCAAACACTGTGAATGTGTGATCGAGCTGGTAAAGCAGGCGGACTGAACCGCCTGTGCACCGGCCACACTTCTGATAAAAGAATAAAACGAGCGAGGTTTTTATGCTTTCTGTAAATGACGTGAGCCTGCAGTTTCAGGGCAACTACCTGTATAAGAACGTGAACCTGAATTTTGTGCCGGGCAACTGCTACGGCATCATCGGCGCCAACGGCGCCGGCAAGTCCACCCTGCTGAAGATCATCTCCGGTGTGATCGAGCCCACCAGCGGCAGCGTGTCCATCGGCCCGGACGACCGGATGAGCGTGCTGGAGCAGGACCACTACAAGTACGACGAGTTCTCGGTGATGGAGACCGTCATCATGGGCAACCGCCGTCTGTACGACATCATGAAGGAAAAGGACGAGCTGTATGCCAAGGAGGATTTCTCCGAGGCGGACGGCGAGCGCGCCGGTGAGCTGGAGGCGGAATTTGCCGAGATGGGCGGCTGGGATGCCGAGACCGAGGTCAACCAGCTGCTCAGCGGTCTGGGCCTGCCCACCGACCTGCACTACGCCCAGATGGACGCGCTGGACGGCCGCCAGAAGGTGAAGGTGCTGCTGGCACAGGCTCTGTTCGGCCAGCCCTCCATCATCCTGCTGGACGAGCCCACCAACGGCCTGGACATTGAATCCATCGACTGGCTGGAAGAGTTCCTGATGGACTACTACGGCACCATCATCGTAGTCAGCCACGACCGCCACTTTCTGAACGCCGTGTGCACCCACACCGTGGACATCGACTACAACAAGGTGCAGATGTACGCCGGCAACTACGACTTCTGGTACGAGTCCAGCCAGCTGATGCAGCAGCTGATCCGCAACCAGAACAAGAAAAAGGAAGAGAAGATCAAGGAGCTGCAGTCCTTCATCCAGCGCTTCTCCGCCAACAAGTCCAAGTCCAAGCAGGCCACCAGCCGCAAAAAGATTCTGGACTCCATCCAGCTGGAGGAGATGCCCGCTTCCTCCCGCCGGTATCCCTTCGTGGGCTTCGACCCGGAGCGTGAGGCCGGCAAGGACATCCTGTTCGTGCAGGGCCTGACCAAGACCGTGGACGGTGTGAAGGTGCTGGACAACGTGACCTTCACCATGAACAAGAACGACAAGATCGCTCTGGTGGGCGACAATGAGGTGGGCATGACTGCCCTGTTCAAGATCCTGATGGGCGAGATGGAGCCGGACGCCGGCAGCTTCAAGTGGGGTGTTTCCACCAGCCAGAGCTACTTCCCGCAGGACAACTCCGCCTTCTTCGACGGCTTTGAGGGCAACCTGATCGAGTGGCTGCGCCAGTACAGCCCGGACCCCACCGAGACCTTCCTGCGCGGTTTCCTGGGCCGGATGCTCTTCTCCGGCGACGAGGTTTACAAGCCCGCGTCGGTGCTGAGCGGCGGCGAAAAGGTGCGCTGCATGCTCTCCCGCATGATGATGGCCCACTCCAACGTTCTGGTACTGGACCAGCCCACCAACCATCTGGATCTGGAAAGCATTCAGGCGCTGTCCAACGGTCTGGCCTCCTTCAAGGGCAATCTGCTCTTCTCCTCCCATGACCATCAGTTCATCGACGAGATTGCCAACCGGATCATCGAGATTCCCCTGGGTCAGGAGGGCTGCCTGGACCGCACCGGCAGCTTCGAGGAATTCCTGGCCTGGAAGAAGGAGCGGGGCCTGTAAGTCGGGTTCTCTGCCCTTCCTCATTCCATAAAAAAACACGAAAAAGCAGCACCCGCCTCCGGAATTTCCGGGGGCGGGTGCTGCTTTTATTGGAGGTTGGAATGGCTGTTAACGTTGTTTGCGGGGCATCGTCCAGGCATTGTGGTCGGTATGGAGCAGCTGATGGGCCCGAAGGCTCATGGGCTCGCCCAGATACTCGGCATACAGCCGCTGCACATCCGGGTTCTCGTGAGAGAAGCGCAGGGCGGCGCTGCTGTCCAGCGCGTAGAGGTTCTTGCCCCGTTCAAAGGCAAGCTCTTCGCCGTCGTGGATGGGCTGGCCGCCGCCGCCCACACAGCCGCCGGGACAGGCCATGACTTCCACAAAGTCGTAGGCCACTTCGCCCTTTTCGATCTGCTCCAGCAGGCGGCGGGTATTGCCCAGACCGCTTACCACGGCAGTGCGCACCACGGCGTCGCCCAGATGGAACTCGGCGGTGGTCACGCCGGTGCCCTGACCCTGACTGCGCACCTGCTTGAAAGCATCTGCGGGCGGGTTCTCGCCCATCACCACATAGTAGGCGGTACGCAGGGCGGCTTCCATTACGCCGCCGGTGGCGCCGAAGATCACGCCCGCGCCGCTGCCGGCCTGCATCAGATTGTCGCAGGGGCGGTCGACCAGCGTATCCGGCCGGATGTGGGCCGAACGCATCATGCGCACCAGCTCACGGGTGGTGAGCACTGCGTCCACATCGTGGCCCGCGTACTCGCCGTCGAACAGTTCCATGTTCCGCTCGCCCTTCTTGGCCACGCAGGGCATGATGGACAGGGTGTAGATGTCCTCCGGGGAGCGGCCGATGGCCTGTGCAAAGTAGGATTTCATCACTGCGCCGAACATCTGCTGGGGGCTCTTCGCGGTAGACAGCTGCGGCACCAGATGGGGATACTGGGACTTGATGAACCGAATCCAGCCCGGGCAGCAGGAGGTGAACATGGGCTTTTCTTTTGTTTCGCCGCGGGTGAAGCGGCCCAGGAACTCGGTGCCCTCTTCCATGATGGTCAGGTCGGCGGAGAAGGTGGTGTCGAACACATAGTCCACACCCATCCGCTTGAGGCTGTCCATGATCTTACCCACGGTGGCTTCTTCCCGGGCAAGGCCCAGCTGCTCGCCCCAGGCAGCGCGAACCGCGGGGGCAACCTGTGCCACCACGACCTTTTTCGGGTCGGCGATGGCCTGCCAGACCTGCTCCGTGTCATCCCGCTCGTGCAGCGCGCCCACCGGGCAGTGGGTGATGCACTGGCCGCACAGCGAGCAGTCCGCTTCGCCGATGGTGCGGTGGCCGGTAACGTTAATGGTGGAACGGGAACCGGTGCCCTCCAGATCCCAGATGTTCAGGCTCTGAACCTTATCGCAGATCTGCACGCAGCGCATGCACTTGATGCACTTGGCAGAATCCCGGATCAGGGGGAAATTCTGATCCCAGGGCTGGCGTTCCAGCCGCTCCTCAAAGGGCAGCTCGTGAATGTTCAGATCGCTGGCAATGTTCTGCAGCGCGCAGTTGCCGTTGCGGAAGCAGGTGGCGCACTTGCAGTCATGCTGGGAGAGGATCAGCTGCACGGTGTTGCGCCGGTCGCGCCGCACCTTGGGGCTGTTGGTGTAGATGACCATGCCCTCTTCCACCACGTTGTTGCAGGCGGTAATCAGCCGCTCCTTGCCTTCCAGCTCCACCACGCATACGCGGCAGGCTGCGATCTCGTTGATTTCCTTCAAAAAGCACAGCTTGGGGATTGCAATGTTATTCTGCGCGGCCGCCTCCATGATGGTCGTGCCCTTGGGCGCGCGGATGGCCAGCCCGTCAATCGTCAGGTTTACCATACCTTTTCTCTTCCTCCTTTGAACAGGCCGAAGCCGAAGTGATCGCATCGCAGGCAGCGCCCGGCCTCCTGGCAGGCTTCCTTGTCGGTCATGCAGTTTTCCACGCCCTCAAAATCGCGGATGCGCTCGCAGGCCTGACGCTCGGTCAGCTCCACACGACCACAGGGGCTCTTGTCCGCCAGATCGGGCTCGGGAATCTCCACATCACAGGTAATCTTGTGGTTGTAGCCCAGGTATTCGTCGATGTTGGCCGCCACAACCTTGGCCGCCGCAATGGCCTTGATCACGGTGGCGGGGCCGGTGGCGCAGTCGCCGCCGGCAAATACGCCGGGAATATCGGAGAAGCCACCGGAATTTTCGGTGAGGATCTTGCCCCGTTCCACCGGCAGGCCGGCTTCCTGGAAGTGTTTGGTCTCGATGCTCTGACCCACCGCAACAATCAGGGTGGTGCAGGGAATAAACTGCTCCTCTTCCCCACTGGCCTTCACGCTGGCACGGCCGTCGCGGATGGCGCTGATCATCTGAGGAGTGGTCCACAGGCCCTTCACATGGCCGTTTTCGTCGGTTTCGATGCGGGCGGGTGCCTGCAGAGTGCGGATTTCCACACCTTCGGCCATGGCGCCCTCAATCTCGGCAGGAAGGGCGGTCATGTCCGCCACACGGCGGCGGTAGACGATGCTCACCTTCTTTGCGCCCAGGCGCACGGCGGTGCGCACCGCGTCCATGGACACGTTGCCGCCGCCCACAACGGCCACTTCCTGACCGTTCAGATCCATGGGCTCGCCCTGGCCCACGGTGCGCAGGAACTCCACCGCAGAGACAACGCCGGGGGCGTCCTCGTGCTCCATGCCCAGCTTCTTGTCGGTGCTGGCGCCGATGCTTACCAGCACGGCATCGTAGTTTTTGCGCAGCTCTTCAATGGTGATATCCCGGCCGATCCGCTTGCCGTATTCCACCTGTACTCCGGTTTCCAGAATGGCCTGGATGTCGTCGTCCAGCCGGTCCTTGGGCAGGCGATAGTTGGGAATGCCGTAGCGCAGCATGCCGCCCAGCTGGGGCAGCATCTCGAACACGGTGACCTGATGGCCCATCAGCTGCAGATAGTAGGCAGCGGACAGACCGCCGGGGCCGCCGCCCACAACCGCCACGGTCTTGCCGGTGAGGGGGCGTTCTTCGGCGGGGGCACATGACCCGCCCGGTCGGCCGCGACCCGCTTCAGGCCGCGGATGTTGATGGCATCGTCCACCATGTTGCGGCGGCAGCGGGCTTCGCAGGGGTGCTCGCAGATAAAGCCACAGGTGGTGGGGAACGGGTTATCTTTCCGGATCAGGCGGATTGCATCCGCATGGCGGCCTTCCCGCACCAGCGCGATGTAGCCGGGAATATCCACATGGGCCGGGCACAGGGTGACACAGGGCACCGGCTGGCTGTAAGTACAGGTACAACGCCCCACCCGGATGTGCTGCTCGTAGTCGTCGCGGCAGCCGATCAGGCTCTGATAGACCATGCGGGCTGCCTCATGGCCGATGGCACAGTCGGCGGATTCCATGATGGAAAGGGCCGTATTCTCCATCAGGGTCAGGGTTTCCATGGTGGCCTTGCCGTTCAGCACATCCGTAATCAGATGCTTCAGCTGCAGCAGGCCGATGCGGCAGGGTGCACATTTGCCGCAGGTTTGCGCGTGGCACAGCTCCAGGAACGCACGGGTGATATCCACCGGGCAAAGCCCCGGAGGGCTGGCCTCAATACGGCGTTCCAATTCCTTGTACAACTGTTCGATCACCAATTGCGACCTGCTAGGGGTCGGCATTTCCAATCTGCTCATACCATCCTCCGCAAAAGTAATACTTTTATTTTCTGGTTTGATTTTACCACAACAAAGTACCTTGGGCAATAAATGATAATTTTAAAACAAGTTTTTGAAAACTTTTCATGCAAACCGAACAATCAGCGTTTCTGTTTTCTGTGCAATTTTTCAGGTCTTTTCTGCATTTTTATAAAAAAACAAGGCTTTTCCCCCTTCATTCCAGAGGAAAAAGCCCTGTTTTGCAATGGTTCAGGCTTTGTGCCTGTGATATTTTTCTCAGACCTTATTGCTGTACAGCGGGGTCACATAGCTGCCGTCAAAGCAGGCGGTGCACAGGCCCTGGCAGCCGCAGGCCTGCTTCAGGTCGTCCACGCTCAAAAAGCGCAGGGAATCCGCCCCCAGCACCTTGGCCAGAACATCCGGCTCCAGGCTGGCGCTGGCCAGCTCGGCTCGGGTGGACATATCCACGCCGTAGAAGCAGGGATACTTGATGGCGGGAGCGGCGATGCGCAGGTGCACCTCGGTGGCGCCGGCCTGACGCAGCAGGGCCACGATCCGCTTGGAGGTGGTTCCGCGCACGATGGAGTCGTCCACCAGAACCACCCGCTTGCCCCGTACCACCGGCACGTTGGCAGACAGCTTGAGCCGCACACCCAGATCGCGCTGGGCCTGGGTGGGCTGGATGAAGGTACGGCCCACATAGCGGTTCTTGATCAGGCCCATCTCGTTGGGCAGGCCGATGGCCTCGCTGTAACCCGCCGCAGCGGACAGGGAGGAATCCGGCACGCCCACCACGATATCGGCCTTGAAAAAGCTGTCCAGATCCTCCTGAGCCAGCAGACGGCCGCACTCACGGCGCACACCGTGCACATTCTGCCCCTCCAGCACGGAATCCGGGCGGGAGAAATAGATGTATTCCATGGCACACAGGTTGCAGCTGGTCTCCTCGGTGTAGAAGCAGCTTTCCAGCCCGGCGGCAGAGATCTTCACGATCTCGCCAGGGCGCACGTCCCGCACCAGATGCGCGCCCACGATGTCGAAGGCGCAGCTCTCGCTGGAAACACACCAGCCGTCGCCCTGCTTGGCCAGCGACAGCGGCCGCAGGCCGTTCTTGTCCCGCACTGCGTAAAGGTTCTTTTCGGTGAGGATCAGGAAGGCAAACGCGCCGTCCAGCCGGTTGCAGGCCTGCTTGATCTTTTCGATGAGCGGGCCCTTGGTTCCCTGCAGCAGATGCAGAATAATCTCACTGTCCGACGAGCCCCAGAAGATGCTGCCCTTGTCCTCCAGTTCCTTGCGCAGCTCGGCAGCGTTGGCAATCTGGCCATTGTGGGCCACCGCCAGCGCACCGCCATTGGCCAGGCGGGATACGATGGGCTGCACGTTTTCCACCTCGCCGCCGCCAGCAGTGCCGTAGCGCACATGGCCGATGGCATTCTTGCCGGTCATCCCGTCCAGATCATTGCGGCCGAACACATCGCTCAGCAGGCCCTTGCCCTTGCGGCAGCGAACGGTTTTGCCATCCGCCACCGCAATACCCGCGCCCTCCTGGCCACGGTGCTGCAGCGCATGCAGGCCAAAATAGGTCAGATGCGCCGCGTCGCTCTGGCGGTAAACGCCAAACACACCGCATTCCTCGTGCAGACCCTTATCCAGATACTCTCCCATAGTGTTACTTTTACCCCCTTGAAACAGATGAACCGGCCCGGTAATGATTACCGGACCGGCGCATTTTAAAACAATTACTCACGCACCAGGTACGCATCGCGGGCAGCGCCCACGGAAACATACTTGATCTTGCAGCCAACGGCCTTTTCCAGATACTCCACATAATCCTTGGCCGCCTGGGGCAGGCTCTCCCAGGTGCGGCAGCCGGTGATGTCGCAGTGCCAGCCGGGCAGGAACTTCACAACCGGCTTGGCATTGTCCAGCGCCTCGCCCATGGGGAAGCGGTCCACCTCTTCACCGTTTACCAGATACTTGTCCACCACAGGAATCTCTTCCATGTAGTCCAGAACATCCAGCAGGGTCAGGGCCAGCTCGTCCGCACCCTGGCAGAATACGCCGTAGCGGCTTGCCACCACGTCGAAGGGGCCCACGCGGCGGGGACGGCCGGTGGCCGCGCCGAACTCATGGCCCGCCTCACGCAGGGCGTTCTTTTCCTCTTCGGTCATGGCCAGCTCGGCGGTGAAGGGGCCCTCGCCCACGCAGCTGGAGTAGGCCTTCATAATACCGATGCTCTTGTGCAGCTTGTGGCCGGGAATGCCCGCACCAATGGGTGCGTAGCTGCCGATCACGTTGGAAGAGCTGGTGAAGGGATAGATGCCGAAATCAATATCACGCAGCGCACCCAGCTGAGCCTCGAACAGGATCTTCTTGCCCTCGCGGTCCGCCTTGTCCAGGAAGGCGCCCGCGTCGCAGATGTAATCCTTGAACAGCTCGGCGTACTTCTGGCACCAGGCCCACATCTCTTCCAGATCAATGGGCTTCTGGCCGTAAACTTTTTCCATGGTCAGGTTCTTCCACTCCACGATGGTGGCCAGACGATCCTTCACGGACTGATCCAGATTGAGCAGGTCGCCCATGCGCAGGGTCTTTTTCATGTATTTGTCGCCATAAGAGTAGGCGATGCCCCGGCGGGTGGAGCCGAACTGATTGCCGCTCTTGGACAGGCGATCCTCTTCCAGGCCGTCCTCCGCCACATGGTAAGGCATGCAGATGGTGGCCCGGTCGCTGATTTTCAGATGGCTGGGATCGATCTGGATACCCTTTTCACGCAGCGCGGCGATCTCCTTCTCCAGATGGGCGGGGTCGATGACCATGCCGTTGCCCATAACGCACACCACGTCCGGCCGCAGAATGCCGCTGGGCAGCAGATTCAGCACGAACTTTCCTTCGGGGGTCACCACGGTGTGGCCGGCGTTGTTGCCGCCCTGATAGCGCACCACGATGTTGTATTCCTGACTGAGCAGGTCCACCATGCGGCCCTTGCCCTCGTCGCCCCAGTTAATTCCGGTGATAGCAGTTAACATAAATCCCTTGCTCCTTTGTTCTTTGGCTGATTGCCCCAAAGCCTGGCCGCTTGCAGCTGCGCGGCCAGACGAGCCTTTCACACAAACAAAGACGCCCACAATCTGCTTTCGCAGCGCTTTGTGAACGTCTTTATTCACTTTAAAATTCTACCATCCCAGCGGTTCCATGTCAATAAAAAGCCGAAAATGCACTGCCTATTTTTTGCAGTTTCTCCGCATTTATTCCCGGCTTTTCTTCCCTGTTGCCCCGCTGGGGCAGCGCGCCGCCTGCCGGGAAAGCAGGCGGCTACAAGCAAATGACCTGCCCCGCGCAAAGCGCAGAGCAGGTCACTTTTCCATTACAGGTCGCTATGAACAATCAGGCAGCCTTTTTGGCTTCACCTTCCGAAGAGGGGAAGATGATCTTGTTCACAAAGAAGAACACCACCATGGAGATACCGCCGTTCAGAACGGTAGTACCGATGTTGTAGATGAAATCAGGCACCAGCAGACCGGCCACAGCCACCCAGATGCAGTTGATGGAGTTCACGATGCAGGTGATGATGCAGAAGGCCACCAGATACCAGGCAATCTGCGGGCCCAGCTTGCCGTGAGAACGGAACACGAAGTTGCGCTGGATGGGGAAGTTGATGCACTCACCGATCACCATGGCAACCATGTAGGCGCAGAAGTAGGCAAGGCCGCCGTGCGCCTGGTCGTAGCCCAGAATGTTCCACTCAAAGGTTTCGCCAAACAGGGTCAGCGGAATGCCGGGCCAGCCGAAGCTGGCATCGCCCAGACCCGCAAACGCCGCGGGCAGGAACTGCAGCATCAGGTACTTGAACACGGTGATCAGATTGCTTACGATCACAAACAGGCCGCCCTCGCGAACCCACTTGGCAGCCGCCGGATGCTTGGCGGCAAAATTATTCCAGAAATTCATTTTATGCTTATCCCCCTCATGATTTATCAGGCGTCACACACTGGTTCTGCTTTTTCTTTTACTTCTGTGCCTTGCGGCCGGCGAAAAACGCCTTGATCAGACCGCCCAGACCCTTGAAGAAGTGGCCGTTCACCATGGTCACCATGCAGCGGGCCATATCCATGGTCACCGCGCCGCCGGTCATCTTGGCAATGCCGCGGAAGGGCATGTTGTAGATGAACAGGATGTTCAGATCCGGCTCACCCTTGGCGATGCTCTTGTCTTTCAGGCTGGTCAGGATCTTGTAGACCAGACGGGCCAGCGGATTCTTGGCGTAATACATCTGGCAGATGGCATCGTTCATGCCCAGCAGGCCGCTGGCATCCCAGCCGGATTCGGGAATGGGATGGCCCAGCAGAGCTTCGAACTGAGCGTCGGACACCTGCGTGATCTTGCCGGTGTAGTAGCATTCCAGCTGAGCGGGATCGTATGGGCAGGCAGCGCCGGTACCCTGCACGGTGACCTCACCCTCCAGACGGATGTCGGCCACGCTGGCGCCCACCATCAGCTGGTAAACGCCGCCCTCCACCTGCCAGGAATCGGTCTTGACATCAAAGTAACGGAAGGCCTTGTCGTCCAGCTCGATGGTAACGGTCTTGCTTTCGCCTGCCTTCAGGAACACCTTGCCGAAGCCCTTCAGCTCCTTGGCCGGGCGGAACACCTTGCCGTCCTTGCAGCCCACATACAGCTGAGCCACCTCGGCGCCGTCCCGCTTGCCGGTATTGGTCAGAGTGAAGGTTACCTCCTTCTCGCTCACCTTCAGGTCACTGTAAGCGAAGGTGGTGTAGGAAAGGCCGAAGCCGAAGGGGAAACGCACCGGCACGCCGGCGGTCTCGTAATAGCGGTAGCCCACATACAGGCCCTCGCGGTATTCACTGGTGCGCTCCAGACCCGGGTAGTAGGGGCTGGAGGGATTCTCCTCACAGGTCATGGGGTAGCTCTCGGCCAGCTTGGCGCTGGGGTTCACCTGACCGGTGATCACCCGAAGTACGGCACCTGCGCCGGCCTGGCCGCCCAGATAGCCATGAACCAGAGCCTTGCAGCGATCCAGCCAGGGCATCTCCACCGGGCTGCCCGCGGCCAGAACCACCACCAGATTGGGGTTCACCTCAGCAACAGCTTCCAGCAGCTCCACCTGATTTTCCGGCATCCGCATGTGATCCCGGTCCAGGCCCTCAGTCTCGCTGATCTCGGGCAGGCCCACATACAGCAGAACCACGTCGGCCTTCTTGGCCAGTTCAACGGCCTCCATCTTCAGGGCGTCGTCGTGCTTGTTGTTGCGCTGATAGCCCTGCGCATAGCCCACGGACTGCAGCGGCATGCCTGCCAACAGTTCATTGGCGGTATCCAGCTTGGTGGGGTTCACCAGGCTGGAGCCGGCGCCCTGATAACGGGGCTTCTGGGCGAATTCGCCGATCACAGCCACCTTGGTGCCCTCGGCCAGAGGCAGGATATCGCCCTCGTTCTTCAGCAGCACCACGGTCTCCTCGGCGGCATGGGCAGCCAGCTGATGATGGCCTTCCTTGTCGAACTCCTTGCCCGCGGCAGGCGCGTTGATGGTGGAGAACACCAGACGCAGGAATTCATCCACACGCTGATCCAGCAGATCCATGCTCAGACGGCCTTTCTTGACCGCTGCCACCAGCTCCCGGTCGCTGTCGCCGCCGGTGCCGGGCATTTCCAGATGGCTGCCCACACGGACGCCCTCCACATGGTCGTTGGAGCCGCCCCAGTCGGTGACCACTGCACCCTGATAGCCCCAGTCATCCACCAGAACATCCTGCAAGAGGTGTTTGCTCTCGTTGGCATAAACGCCGTTGATCTTGTTGTAGGCGCTCATGATGGTCTTGGGCTGACCTTCCTTCACGGCAATTTCAAAGCCGGTGAGGTAGATCTCGCGGAAGGTCCGCTCGTCCATCACGCTGTCGTTGGCCATGCGGCGCAGCTCCTGGCTGTTGGCGGCAAAATGCTTGGGGCAGGCGGAAATGCCATTTTCCTGCACGCCGCGCACAAAGGCAGCTGCCATCTTGCCGGACAGATAGGGATCTTCCGAAAAATACTCGAAGTTACGGCCGCACAGCGGGCTGCGCTTGATGTTCAGGCCGGGGCCCAGCAGCACGTTTACGTCCAGGCTGGCAGCTTCCTCGCCCACCAGGCGGCCCACCTGCTGGCTCAGCTCGGGATTCCAGCTGTTGGCCATGGTGGCAGCGGTAGGCAGGCAGGTGGCGGGCACGCTGGCATTCAGGCCCAGGTGATCGCCCGCGCCCATCTGCTTCCGAACACCGGTGGGCCCGTCGGACAGGAAAATGCTGGGGATGCCCAGGCGCTCAATGGGGCGGGTGGTCCACACGTCACGGCCGGACAGCAGGCTGCACTTCTCCTCCAGAGTCATCTGATCGATCAATTCCTTATACTTCATGGGCTCATAACTCCTTTGCTATTTACGCCCCCTTGGGCGTGTTGATCCATTAGCCGGTTCCCACAAAAGGGCTTTTCAAACCCCTCCTCTGGGAGCCGGCCCAGGGGTCGGGGCCCCCGCGTGAGCTTCACACGGGAGCCCCGATTTTCAGGTCGATTCAGTTACCGGTTGCGCGCAGGGAACCGAGGTTGTTACGCCTCTTCCTTGCCTTCCACCTGCACAGCAGCCTTGCGGCGGCCGTAGCCCTTGATGGTGCGCACTTCCAGAACGATCAGCACAGCGGCCAGAACCACGTCGGCAGCGATGGCAACAATCTGCCAGGTGGGCATGCCCATGTTCAGGTTCTCTTCCGCATAAGCGCGGCTGTTCACCACGGTGTACAGGATGTTCTTGGAAGCCTGACGCATGGCCTGAACACTGGTGGCGCTGGTGGTATCGGTCACATGGTTGGTGGCGGTATCGTAGTTCACCAGGCAGAAGTCGGTGCCGTTGCGGATCGCCTGATCAGCATCCATGTAGCCGTATACGCCGAAGTAGTCGGTCAGAACCATGCCCACAAAGCCCCATTCGTCGCGCAGAACCTTGTTCAGCAGCTCGTCGCAGGCGCCGGCCCACTTGTGGCCGATGTAGTTGAAGGAGGACATAACAGCGTCGCAGCCGCCTTCCTTCACAGAAATCTCGAAGGGCTTCAGGTAGATCTCACGGATGGACTGCTCGTCAGCCCAGGTGCACAGCATATCGCAGCGGTTGGCTTCCTGGTCGTTCAGAGCGAAGTGCTTCATGTAAGCGTACACGCCGAACTCCTCGGCGCCCTGGATGGCCTTGGCAGCCATCTTGCCGCTCAGCACGCCGTCCTCAGAGTAGTACTCGAAGTTACGGCCGGCGAAAGCGGAACGATGGTTGTTCATGGCAGGAGCGTACCAGCCGGTGGTGTTCATCTCGTCAGCCATCTTGCCGATGCTGCGGCCGAACTCGCTGGCCAGATCCGGGTTCCAGGTGGAAGCGATCATCACAGCGCTGGGGAAGCCTACACTGCCCACGCCGGTGAAGTTGTTGTTGATGGAAGCGGGGCCGTCGCAGTCATAGGTCTGAACCTTGCCGATGCTGGGAACCGCAGCGGTCTGGTAGCCGCCCAGAGCGATCAGGGTATCCATATCATTGATGGTCAGCTGATCCAGGAAGGTATCCCACTGAGCGTCGTCGTAGTCAACGCCGCGCATGTCAACCAGCTGCAGGCCATTGGAGGCACCGGTGGTGGGCATCACATCGTCGGCATTGTTGTACTCGTTGGGATCGTAGTTGCCGTTGTTGATGAAGGAAGCCTTCAGCTCATCGCTCATCTCGTAGCTGGCGGGAGCAGCGGTAGCCTCGGCGTAGTTGGCAAAGCCGTCCGCACGGGACAGGTAGGTCACGCCGCCGTCAGCGAAGTCGAACTGGTTGGTGGCAACGGTCGCATCGGTGCTGCGGGCATTGCCCTCGCCGTAAACGATGGTAGAGGGCACGTTATAAGTACGGGAATCGATCACAGTGTGAGAATCGCTGTTGATGCTGATGATGTAATCGCCAGCCTCCAGCACATAAGCCTTGTTCACGTCGGCGTCGTAGGAAGCCATATCCTCAGCCTTGAAGGTGATGGTGATGGTCTCGGAAGCGCCGGGCTCCAGCATCTCGGTCTTGTCGAAAGCGATCAGGTTGGCGGTGGATTTCTCAATGCCGCCGTTGGTGTAGGGAGGATTGTAGTAAACCTCAACCACATCCTTGCCGGCCACGCTGCCGGTGTTGGTCACGGTTACATCCAGGCTGATGTTGCCCTCACCGTCCACGGTCAGGTCGCTCATGGTCTGGCTGAAGCTGGTGTAGCTCAGGCCGTAGCCGAAGGGATACTGCACGGTGGCGGCGTAGTCGATCACGCCCTCAGCGGCGGCAGTCTCGTAGAAGCGGTAGCCCACGTAGATGCTCTCGTTGTAGTTGATGAAACGAGGAGTGGTGGACTTGATCATGAAGCCAGCGGCGGCGAACTCGTCGGCGTTGGTGTAGCTGAATGCGTGGAAGTTGTTCCAGGTGGGAGTAGCGGTCAGATCGTACACGAAGGTGTCGGCGGTCTTACCGGAGGGGTTCACGGTGCCGGCCAGGATGCTGCCCAGAGCGTTGAAGCCGGACTGACCGGTGCCGGGGCACCACAGCATGCTCTTGATCTGAGCATACTCATCCACGAAGCCCAGCTCCATGGTGTTGGCGCCGTTGTAAACCACGATTACGTTCTCGAAGTTGGAGCAAACCAGATCCAGCATGTCGCGCTCGGTCTTGCTCAGTTCCAGATAGTGCTGGCCCTGCTCAAAGTCGGCATACTCGGTGGAGTTGTTGGTGTAGCTGCCGGCGTAGGAGGTGGTGCCATCCTGCCAGCTGCCGTCGATCACAGCGGCCATATCGGTGGGCAGGTCAGCGCCCTCACCGCCGGAACGGCTGATTACAACCAGAGCGGTGTCGGAGAAGGCCTTGGCGTTGGCCATCATCTCATCGGTGTAGGTGGAAGCCGGAGGCTCGGGCAGAGTCCAGTCCTGAGTGCCCATGGCAATGGTGGGACGGTCTGCACGGTAAGCGGTGTAGAAATCGCTCAGCTCGGTGTTCAGGGTGAAACCGGCGTTCTCCAGGCCTTCCAGCAGGGTAACGGTGTGGTAGGCGTCGTTCAGAGCGCCGGAACCGGTACCGCCGTAAACGGGATTGGTGGAAGCCCAGCCAAACACGTTCAGGTTGCCGGCGGTCAGGGGCAGGGTGCTGCCCTCGTTCTTCAGCAGAACGATGCCCTCGTCCGCGATGTCCTCAACCAGATTGGTGGCTTCGGCGCTGGTCTCCTCACTGATGGAGCCGCTGCCGGTGGCCAGAGAGATCATGGTGTTCATGGGGCCAAAGCAGATCAGGTTAACAGTAATTACCAGGGCCAGCAGGATGGCCAGACCGGCCTGGCAACGGATCATGTATTTCTTTGCCTTCGGCAATTTCATGCAGGCGATCATGGCAACGATCGCCAGCACCAGAACGACACCAAAGCCAATCAGCTGAGGCTTCATGGAATTGAGAACTTTGATGACGTCTTCAATATTGATAGACAGCATTTCGTTTCCTCCTTAAAAATGTAAATGCTTGCGTACTCGCCTCCGCAAGAGGCTTTTCACTGTGCGCGCAGCCACCTTCCTTTCCGATGCGCCGGTTACGGAACATTCCCTATCTGCCCCGCAGCGGTCCGCCGCACCGCCAGATGTTTTACAAGACAGACCTCGTTTCCGGTCTCCCCCGTTTTCTGCCTGCATTTTAACACATTTTTATTTCATATTTCATAGCATCTTCACAAATCGCATCTTTTGCGCATGAATGGAAATTCAATTTATTCATTCCGCACAAACCATTCCCGCGAATTTTCAGCAGATTCACCAAGAGCTCTTGGCAAGTTACAAAATCATTTCATTTTTTGTTGCTTCCCACAAAAACAGCCCGCGCATTTCCACTGAACTGTGAAAAATGCGCGGGCTTTCCTGTCATTATTGACTGGTTTGTTCGGTGTCCTCCGCTCCGTTTTTGGGCAGCGGAAACAGCACCTTCATCTCGAACCAGTTGTCTTTTGCTTTCACCGTTACACTGCCGCCGTATTTCGCCGCGGTATAACGGATGCTCTTGATGCCGAAGCCATGGTATGCCTTGTCCTTTTTGGTGGTTACGGGCAGGCCACCCTCAAACTCCAGCGTTCCCTCATAGTAATTTTCGAACCGCAGAAGCAAAAAGCCCTTCTGCACCGCCACCGTCACATGAATCAGCCGCTTGGATTTGTCGGCGATGCGCAGCTCACACTCGATGGCATTGTCCAGCGCATTGCCGAAGATGGTACAGATGTCCATCACGCTCATAAAGCCCAGGCGGGTACCGTCCGCCACACAGGTGAGGGTGATGCCATGCTTCTGGCAGTAAAGGCTTTTGCTGGTGAGCACGGTGTCCAGCACCGGGTTTCCGGTTTTGTTCTGCGCTTCGTAGGTTTTGATATCCTCTTCCATCTCATCCAGCCAGGCGGCCCGACGATCCGGATCGCTCTCGGCCCGCAGCGCCGCAATCTGATGCTTCAGATCGTGATACTTGCGGTTGATCACATCGATGCTCTCGCGGGACTGGCGGTACTGGGCATACTGATTCTGCAGCACGTTCTGGATGGAATCCAGCTCGTAGCGCATGTGAAGCTCACCCCGCTGCACATGATAGGCATACAAAATGGCCAGACCCCCCAGATCCACCAGCGTGCGGGTGTTGAAGATGTCGGTCACAAACCCGCTACTGAAGGGCGTGTTGCTGTACGCATAGCTCAGATTGCTCATAAGAAAAACAGCAAGACCAATGGCAACCGCGCTGCCTGTCTCCCGCAGCGTAACTTTAAAATGTCGGTTGGAATCCCTGCGGCGATACTCCAGCAGATAAATAAAGCTGAACACCGCAGAGTAGATCACAATCAGGCACAGCACATCCCAGAGCTTGCTGTACCAGCCCAGCCGGAACAGGGTATAAAAATACAGCTGCCACTCCAGCGCCGCAGCAAATTCCGCCAGCAGAAACGCACGCATACAGTGATAACAGGCATCCAGCACCGGCAGATTGCAGCAGGCGCAGAACAATACCAGCATCAAACCGATTGCCGCAATCATACAGGGAATCCACAAAAACAGCGGCGCATCACCGGTGACCACAAGGAACACACACTGAACCACCAGCATGCCTACGCTTACCCCCGCCAGCTTCCAGCCCCGGATGCGCAGGGTCAGCTGGGCAATATAGACCATACAGGCCAGCCATTCGGCAATGGCGGTATAAAGGCGGGGTATGTCGGGAAACGGCATGTTCACTTGATCACCTCGCCCACATAATTGGCCAGTGCTTCCATGAAATCATTTTTTCGGCCGCGGCTGATCAGCAGCTCCTTGCCGCCCACAATGGCACAGCCGCCCTGTACGCCGTCCACATGCTCCAGATTCACAAGGTAGCCCTTGTTGCAGCGGAAGAAGTTCAGCGATTCCAGCTTTTCCTCCACATCCTTCATGGTACCGCTGGTCACATGGTCACCCTGCTCGGTGTGGAAGATCAGGTTGTGACCCTGGCTCTCCACATAATAGATTTTGTCAATGTCCAGCTTCTGGGCGCCGCCCTTGATAGAGATGGTCATATAACGACGGGCCCGTTTTTTCATCCGCTGGATGGCCCGGCTCAAACGCTGGGAAAAGGCAAAATAGCTCACCGGCTTGAGCACATAGTCCATGGCATCCACCGCGTAGCCCCGAATGGCATACTGCGCCATGTTGGTGATGAAGATGATCACCACCTCCGGATCCACCCGGCGAATCTCCTCGGCGGCGGTCATGCCGTCCATAAATTTCATTTCCACATCCAGAAGAATCAGATCGTACTGGGCCTTGTAGCCTTCCACGATCTCATCCCCATCGGAAAAGATGCTGATTTCAAATTCGTGCCCGCTCTCCTGGGAATAGCGCACCAGAAACTCCCGCAGCTGCTCTGCATAGGCCGCCTCATCCTCCACGATCGCAACGCTGATCATCATCCTTGTGCCGTCCTTTCCGTTTTGATTTCCGCAAGTATATTGGGTTCTGCACTTGTTATTTTCTTACTTATTATAATGGAATCCCCCCGAATTTGGCAAGTGCACCCGGCATTGCCCCGTTTCACGGCCTGCCGGAAACAAAAAAGGCACGGCAGCCCTGCTTCGGCCCGCCGTGCCTTTTCGTCTGATTTTATCTTTTCTCAGCGCAGAACCACATAGACAATGTAGCCCACATAAACCAGAATGCCCACGCCGCCCATGAGCCGGCTCATCCGGCCCTTCAGCCAGCACCACAGGCACATGATCGCGGTGACCACCAGCAGCACCACCGCGTCGGAAAATACTTCGGCAGAGCTTTCAATGGGAGTCAGCGCGCTGGACGCGCCCAGAATGAACAGGATGTTGAAGGTGCTGGAGCCGATGGCGTTGCCCAGGGCCAGGCCGCTTTCGCCCTTGCGGGCGGCCACGATGCTGGTGGCCAGCTCCGGCAGGCTGGTGCCCACCGCCACAATGGTCAGACCGATCAGGGTCTCGCTCAGGCCCAGAGCCGCTGCAATGGCGCTGGCGCTGTCCACCACCAGGTCACCGCCCCAGATGATGGCCACAATGCCCACCACCACAAACAGGATACATTTGGCCACCGAGGGCTTGTCCTCCGCGTCCTCTTCGGTGCGCTCGTTCATGGCTGCACGCACGGTCCAGATCATGTACAGCACCATGCAGGCCAACAGCACAAGGCCCTCCCAACGCTGGAGCACACCGTCCAGCAGAAAGAGCACCAGCAGCGCAGACGCACCCACGCAGACCGGGAAGTCCCGCACGATCAGCTGCCGCTCAATGCCGAAGGCCAGAATCAGCGCACAGCCGCCGGCCACCACCAGCAGGTTGAACAGGTTGAACCGATTACGTTGCCCAGGCTCAGGCCGTTGCTGCCGGCCAGACCGGCAGTGATGCTTACCGACGCCTCCGGCAGGCTGGTGCCCATGGCCACAATGGTCAGACCGATCACCACCGAGGGTACCCGCAGCAGGCGGGCGATGCCGGAAGAGCCGTCCACAAAGGCATCTGCGCCTTTGACCAGCAGGGCAAAGCCCACCAGCAGGATCACAACATTGACTAACATACGCTTTCCTCTTTCACTTTAAATTCTCCACAAAACGGAACAAAACTGTGCCAAAACGACACGAACCGCTTATCATGATACGAGCTCTCTTCCCCTGTTGTCAATCGTATTGCCGCCCTTTGTTTCAAATTGCTACACGCAAGACCGCCGGAAACAGGCGGAAAATCCGTCCGTTTTTCGATGTCCTGCACAGCCGTCAGGCCAGCGCCTTGCAGATCATGGTCCGCACATGTGCCGCGCTTCGATTCAGACCCGCTTCTCCCTCGCAGCTCTGGACCGCACAGACACTGAGCATCGCTGCCTTCATCACATAATGACAGTATTCGTCGCTGCAGGAGGGCCCGATTCTGCCCTCGCCGCGGCCGGTATCGATCATGCACTGAATCAGCCCGAGCAGACGCTGTTTGCACTGCTCCAGCGGGCGGCGGGCCTGCTGGGGCAGCTCGCTGCTTCCCCGCGGCGCGGTGAGTGCGGCGGCAATCACCCGGTAGCTGCTGCCCCGTTCCAGCAGCATCTTCACCACAAAGGTTTGTGCGTTTTCCAGCTTGCTTTCAAAGGATGTTCCCGCATCCAGCTGCTCCTCAAGCGCACCCAGCTCCCGCTCCATGCACCAGAGCATGGTCGCTGCCAGTATCTCCTCCTTGGAGGAAAAATATTCATACAGCGTTCCCTTGCCCAGACCCGCAGCGGTGGCGATGGCCTGCACCTTCACCTCATACAGCGGCACGCCCTGCTGCGCCAGACTCAAAACGCCCTGAAAGATCTTTTCCTTCGTCTGTTCACTCATCGTCATCCTCCCCAAGGTCTACCTTTTTCAGCTCCTTGCGGAACAGCATATCATACAGCACCGGAACCACAAACAGAGTAAGCAGGGTGGCATAGGCCAGACCGCCAATGGTCACAATGGCCATGGCGCGGCTCATTTCCGCCCCCAGATCCTGCGAGAACACCATGGTGCTCATGGCCAGAATGGTGGTGAGGGCCGTCATCAGAATGGGGCGAATGCGCCGACGGCCGGTAAGCACCAGCGCATCCCTCTTTTCCATGCCGGCCAGCCGCAGCTGGTTGGCGTAGTCCACAAACACGATGCCGTTGTTTACCACCACGCCTGCCAGAATCAAAAAGCCCAGCATCGAGATCACCGAAAGCTGCTGCCCACTGATCCACAGCGCCAGCAGGCCGCCGGTGAAGGCCAGCGGAATGGTGAACATAACAATGAAGGGGCTGAGCAGGCTCTGGAACTGGGCCACCATGATCAGATAGATAAATACCAGCGCCAGTGCGATCATCTTCACCAGATCCACCATGGCGTTCTGGATGGTCTCCACCTCACCGCTGATCTGGATGGTATAGCCCTCCGGGGCCTGATAATCCGCCAGCAGCTGCTCCACCTGGCGGCTGAGCAGGGTGGTGTTGTAGCCCTCTTCGGTCGCCGCGGTCACGGTCATATACCGCTGCTGGTTGTCTCGGCTGATGGAGGAAAGGCTGGCATCGGTCTGCACCGTGGCAAATTCGCCCAGAGTGTGCGTTTCCTCCTCGGTCTCGCCGTTCTCTCCCTGCACCTGTACGGTGAAGGGATAATCCAGCAGATTTTCTCTGGTCAGGGCATCCCGTTCGTCCACAATCACCACATCGTAGTCATCCTGCCCCACGGTGAGGGTGGTGGAAGTGGTCTCGGTGGTGAGCGCAGCAGACAGATCACTGTAAATCTGAGCCACGGTCAGGCCGTACTGCATGGCCTTGTCCTTGTCCACGGTCACCCGGATCTGAGGTGCGCCGTCCTCCTGCCCGTTGCTGATTTCGGTAAAGCCTTCCACCTGGCCCAGCAGGTCCATCATGTCCTGACTGATGGCCTGCAGGGTATCCAGATCACGGCCCTGAATCACGATCTCCATGCCGCTGCCGCCCAGAACCGACATGTCCATGTTGGAGGTGGATACCGCCAGCTCACAGCCGGGCAGCTGCTCCTGCACATCTCTGGTCATCTGGTCCGCCAGAGCCTGGCTGTCCTTCGCGGCCTCCTCGCTAAGCAGCAGGTAGAAGCTCATGCTCTCCACCGTGCTGGAGCTGGAACCGCCCATTCCCAGCATGCTTGCGGTGCTGCCGCCGTCCATGGCACCCACAGTCTCCACACCGGGAACCTGAAGCATGGTTTCCATGGTCTGATCGGCCATCTCATAGGCATCCTGCCGTTTGGTACCCTGCGGCAGGGTCAGGGTGGCGCTTACCTGATTGCCGCCCATGGTGGGCATGAACTCCATACCCATGCGGGCGGTCTGCCACACTGCCACACCCAGCAGTACAGCTGCCAGGCCAAGCGGCAGCGCCTTGTGACGCAGACAGAACCGCAGCGCACGGGCATAGCCGTTTACCATGCTCTCGAACCAGGGGTGGCGCTTTTCGCTGGCGGTTTTGAGCAGCGTGCTGCTGAGGGCAGGCACCAGCGTAAGGGCCACCAGCAGGCTGGCCACCAGCGAATAGGCGATGGTCAGGCCCATATCGGTAAACAGCTGGCGGGTAATGCCCTCGGTAAACACGATGGGCAGGAACACGCAGATGGTAGTAAGGGTGGAAGCCGCGATGGCGCCCGCCACCTCCCTGGCGCCCCGCACCGCTGCCTTTGCGGCCGGAGTGCCTTCGCTGCGCATGCGATAGATGTTTTCGATCACCACGATGGAGTTATCCACCAGCATACCCACGCCCAGTGCCAGACCGCTGAGAGAGATCATGTTCAGGGTGACGCCGGAGAAATACATAAGCACCACCGCGAACATCAGGCTGATGGGAATACTCAGTGCCACCACCAGTGTGGGCTTGAAGTCCTTCAGGAAGATGGCCAGCACGATGACCGCCAGCACACCGCCCCACGCCAGGTTGGACAGCACGCTGCTCACCGTCATCTGAATGTAATCGCCCTGATCCATCAGCGGGGTGATGCGCAGGCCGGGATATTTCTCCTGCAGCTGTTCAATGGCCCGGTTGGCCTCCTTGGACACCTCGCTGGTGGAGGCGGTGGAGCCCTTCTGGATGGTCAGCACCACTGCACTGTTTCCGTTCACCCGGGCATAGCTCTCGGCGCTGTTGTCAGTCATGGCAATATCCGCCACATCCTTCAGGCGAATATCGCCCACACCGTCGATGTGCATCAACAGGGCGTTCTCCACACTCTCCTGATCCGAGAAGGCGTCGCCCACCCGCAGGATATAGGAGTTATCCCCTTCCTTAATATAGCCCGCAGGCATGGAGAAGTTCTGCGCCATGACCAGACCGCTTACCATGTCCTTGGTGAGCAGAGTGGAAAGATCCGCCTGCTCCATGGCCTGCTGGCGCGCATCCTCAAACTTCTCCTGGGCCTGCTCCATCTGCTCCTCAGCCTGAGTCAGCGACTGCTCCGCTGCCGCCAGCTGAGCCTGACCGCTGCCGAATCCTGCCGCTGCGCTGAGTTTGCCGCTTTCCAGCTGTTTATAGGCCTCCTGCGCCTTTTCCAGCCCTTCCTGGGCGGCCTCCTTCATCATTTTGGCCGCCATCAGCTCGGTTTCCAGATTGGCCAGCTCGGTCTCAATCTGAGGCAGACGCTCATCCATCTTCTGCTGCAGCTGGGTCTGCTGGGCAGCCAGCGCATCCCGCTGGGCGGCCAGCTCGGCCCGCTGAGTGGTCAGCTGATCCTTCTGGGCAACCATCTGCTCCCTGCCGGCCGTCAGATCCGCCAGCGTGGTCATGCCCTGATCCATCAGCGCCTGCACCGCATCCTTCAATTCCTGCGTGGGCAGCATGGCCATCAGATCGCTCAGCGCGGTATCCTCCGGCAGGCCCATGGCCAGCATCTGGTCAATGCCTGCCACCGCGGCATCGATTCGGGCAATGCCGTCGTCCATCTGAGCAAGGCCCGCATCCATCTGGGCAAGGCCGTCCGCAATCTGCTTCGCGCCGTCCTCGTATCCCTTTTTCTCCGTCTCCAGCGCAGTTTTGCTGGCGGTAAGCGCCGCCTCCTGGCTGGCCAGAGCCTGCGCCTGGGCGATGGCGGAATCCAGCTGAGCGCTGCCCTCTGCCAGCTGGTCGGCGGTCTCGGCCTGCTTGTCCTCCAGCGCAGTCTTGCCGCTTTCCAGCTCGGCCCGGCCGTCCTCCACCTTCTTGCGGGCGTCATCCAGCTCCTGCTTGGCATCCGCCAGCTTATCGTCCACGCTGGCCAGCACCCGGGTGTTCACCTCATCGATCTTTTCCTGGCTCAGGATCACCTGCAGAGTCTGCTCCACCATACCGGTGCCGCTCACACTGGCCACACCATCCAGCCGTTCAAAGCCGGGGATCACGTCCGAATCCACAAACTCGGTAAGATCGTAGATGTCCATGCCTTCCATGTCCACACTGGCGATCATCACCGGCAGCATGTCCGGCGAAAGCTGCATCAGCATGGGGTTCTGCGCCGTATCCGGCAAAGCGCCCCTGATCTGATCCAGCGCGGTGGACAGAGCCACCATGGCGCTGTCCATATTGGTGTCCTGCTCAAATTCCAGAGCCACCATGCTCACATTCTCGCTGGAAGTGCTGGTCACGTTTTTCACACCGCTCACAGTACCCAGCCCCGCCTCCAGCGGCGCAGTCACCGCCGCCTCCACGCGCTCCGGGCTGGCACCCGGGTAGCTGGTAACCACCATCACATAGGGCAGTTCCATGGCGGGCAGAAGATCCGTGGTCATGCTGGTGAAGCTGATCACGCCCAGCACAATCACCATGATCACCGCCACCACCACGGTGAACGGCTTTTTCACGCAATATTTGGACATAGCTGCATTCTCCTTGGGAATTGTGTAAAATAAAGATGCCGTGTAAAAATACACAGCGCCCGAAACCCGACCGACCGGTCGGTCGGGTTGCCTGTACAGTATACACCCGCCATATGCCCTGTACAAGACGGCAGCCAAAATTTTTTTGCCCGGCGCTGCTGCACCGGTTTGATGGCACTCACTGCATAAACTTGCTTTTGCATGCAGCAGACGCGCCGTTTTCCTGAGATATTTGCACAAATTTTATCCGTAGCGGCAGCGCAATTCATACGAATCACCGTTTTGTTTGTAACCCCTTGATTTTTGTGGGGAAATATCAGACAATATCCATGTTGAAGTGTGTGCGCGGCCTGCGGACGGGCCGCACGGGAACTGTGATGAGGTGTTGTGTTTATGATGATCTCCACCAAAGGGCGCTATGCTCTGCGCGTTATGATGGATCTGGCGCAAAACCCGCCGGAAGAATACGTTGCTCTGGGCGGCGTGGCCGAACGGCAGGGCATCTCGATGAAGTATCTGGAAGCCATTGTAGCGCTGTTGAACAAGGCCGGTTTTCTGGAAAGCCGGCGCGGCAAGGCCGGCGGCTACCGGCTGGCCAATGCTCCCTCGGAATACACTGTGGGCGAGATTCTGAAGGCCGCAGAGGGCGGGCTTGCCCCGGTGAACTGCCGGGAATGCTCCGATGGCGACTGCCCCCGGGCCAACCAGTGTGCCACCCTGCCCCTGTGGCAGCGGCTGGATCACCTGGTGGAAAACTTTTTGCAAAGCGTGACCCTTCAGGATATGCTGGACGGCACGCTGCCCCCTGTTTGAACCTCTGCGGAGCATCTGCACAGCCTTTTCCGGCTGTGCAATTTTTTTATTTTTCATTTTCCTATTGACTTTCTGGGTTTTGCGTGTTATTATCCTATTGCAACGATGGGAATTAACTTCCCACCCTGCCACAGCGTTTCCTGCCGGGCATCCGGCAGTTTGATTCAGGAGGAATACAAATGGGCTATATCTATGCCGATAATGCGGCCACTACGAAGATGAGCCGCCATGCCGCCGAGGTCATGCTCGGCGTGATCGAAAACAATTACGCAAACCCCTCCAGCCTGCACACTCCCGGCCAGCTGGCCGCGGTGCAGCTGGCCGAAAGCCGCCAGACCATCGCAAAGATTCTGAACTGCGAGCCCCGGGAAATCATCTTCACCGGCGGCGGCAGCGAGGCCGACAATCAGGCTCTGCTCTCCGCAGCAGCCATTGGCCAGCGCAAGGGCAAAAAGCACATCATCTCCACCAAATTCGAGCATCACGCGGTGCTGCACACCTTGAAGAAGCTGGAAAAACAGGGCTTTGAGGTGACCTATCTGGACGTTTACGAAAACGGCATCGTCCGCCCCGAGGACGTAAAGGCCGCTATTCGACCGGACACGGTTCTGGTAAGTGTGATGTACGCCAACAACGAGATCGGTACCATCCAGCCCATCCGGGCCATCGGCGCCATCTGCCGGGAGCAGGGAGTACTCTTCCACACCGACGCGGTGCAGGCGGTGGGTCATCTGCCCATCGACGTGCAGGCAGACAACATCGACATGCTCAGCCTCTCCGCCCACAAGTTCCACGGCCCCAAAGGCGTGGGCGCTCTGTATGCCCGCAAGGGTGTGGCGCTGACCAGCCTGATTGAGGGCGGCGCACAGGAGCGGGGCAAGCGGGCCGGCACCGAGGATCTGCCCGCCATCGCCGGCATGGCCGCCGCCTTGCAGGATGCGGTGCGGGAAATGGATGCCAACACCGCGAAGGTCTCCGCCCTGCGGGATCAGCTGATCGAAGGGCTTTCCGCCATTCCCCACTCCACCCTCACCGGCGACCGGGAACACCGACTGCCCGGCTGCGCCAGCTTCTGCTTTGAGGGCATCGAGGGCGAATCGCTGCTGCTTCTGCTGGATCAGAAGGGCGTGGGCGCCTCCTCCGGTTCCGCCTGCACCTCCGGTTCGCTGGATCCCAGCCATGTGCTGCTGGCCATTGGTCTGCCCCACGAGGTGGCCCATGGCTCGCTGCGCCTGACCCTGAGCCATGAAAACACCCCCGAGGAGATGGAGCACATCATTCAGGCCGTAACCGATGTGGTGGCCTACCTGCGCTCGATCTCCCCAGTTTGGAACGATCTTCAGAAAGGAATCAAGAACTATGTTATACAGTGATAAGGTCATGGATCATTTTCTCAATCCCCGCAATCTGGGCACCATCGACGACGCCGACGGCGTGGGCGAGGTGGGCAACGCCAAGTGTGGCGATATCATGAAGATCTACCTGAAGATCGACAACGACATCATCACCGACGTGAAATTCAACACCTTCGGCTGCGGCAGCGCCATTGCTTCCAGCAGCATGGCCACCGAGATGATCAAGGGCAAGCCGGTGGACGAGGCGCTGAAGCTGACCAACAAGGCAGTCACCGAGGCGCTGGATGGCCTGCCCCCGCACAAGATCCACTGTTCGGTGCTGGCCGAGGAAGCGGTGCAGGCGGCCATTGCCGACTACCGCACCCGCAACGGCCTGCCCACCGACGACATCCCCTCCTGCAACGGCTGCTGCGGCGGCTGTCACAGCCATGATCACGGTCATGGCCACGACGAGGAGTAAGGCATTCTCTTTTTCGATTTTTCCTCTTATTTCATAACATCCTCCAATCTGCATTTTGCGACAAAGGACCGGCCGTCCCTTAACGGGGCGAGCCGGTCCTTTGTGTTGTATCCTGAAAATTCTTTGCTGCCCTAGTGCAGCACCGCATCATTCCCGGCAGACTCCTCCGGCAGTGTATCGCTCCACCACCTGAACTTATGCAGGATTGTTTTCGTTTTCCCTTTTCTTCTTCCATTCCCGCAGCCAGTCATCCGCCTGCTGCCGGGAACGAAAGACAATACAGTCCGCCTGTTGCCGGAAAGAATCCAGCAGCTCATACACCCGGGGCAGCTGATCCCTGGGGAAATTCTCAATCCATTGCCGGAACTCCGGGTCAAACTCGGTTTCGATCCAGGGCATATCCTCCCGGGCCGTACCGATGCGGACCGCCGCCCCTTCCAGACATAACTCCAGCGGATAATCCAGCAGGAACACCGTATCGCACCGTTTCAGCCGCATTTCCATAGTGCGCAGGTAATTGCCGTCGATAATCCAGCGTGGCTGGCTTACAACGTCCGTCAGGATCGCGTCAAATTCCTCTTCTGACAGGGTGCTTTTGTCCGGCCGGTGCCAGATCTGATCCAGATAGAAAAGCGGCAGGCCGGTCGCCTGATGCAGCGCCCGGGCAAAGGTGCTCTTGCCCGCGCCGGGGCAGCCGATCACGATCACACGTTCCATAGCCAATCACCCGTTCAAAAGGTCCTGCAGCTCGTTCACCAGACGGCACAGATGAAAGCCGTCGCATACCGCGTGGTGCACCTGCACCGCCAGCGGCAGCAGTACCCGGCCGTTTTCCTCATAAAAGCGCCCCATGGTGAAGATGGGCGGCAGGTAGTCGTAGCCATTTTGCAGGTTCAGATTGAACCCCTCAAAGCTGGCCCAGGGAATCATGGACACCGGAAAGGTGTTGGCCGGGGTATCCGGCCGGGCCATCATGCCCGGGTTGTTTCCATACGTCGCCATATCCCGCTCGTAAGCGGCGCAGAAGGCATCAAAATCCGGGGTATAGGCCGTCCACAAATTGGAAAAGGCCTCGGTATCCTTATGGAAAATGGTGTAACAGGGGTGAACCACATCGTAATAGCCCGGCTCCCCTGCCTCGTCCAGCGCCATGCGGAATTCCTGATGACGGTTCACCACCGTGGACAGATAATACAACATGGCCGGATAGAGTTTCTGCCCGCTTTACCGCAGCCGGGTGATGTCCAGCTTGAACACCCCGCTGTAAGTACAGGGCAGCTGACTGAAATAGTGATTGAAATATTCCTCCCGCGGCCATGCGTTGCGGTCAATCTTTGTAAACGTCATTGCCTGTTTCCTCAGCGCCCTCCTTATATATCGAATAGAGATATTATAAAGAAATCGAAACTTTTCGACAACCAAAGTCACTGCCCCGTTCTTGACAAAGTGAACTTCACATCATATAATTAACACCGTTAACTATATGAGAAAGGGGAATTCCATGGAACTCGAATGGACCGATATGGCCCGCCGCCAGCAGCAGCTGCAAAAAATCATGCGTGCCCTGCTGCCGCCGCGCCGTTCTGTGCTGACCATCAGCGAATGTGAGCTTCTGGCCCTGCTGTATCTGCAGCCGGAGCAGAATACCCCGGTGATGCTCAGCCAGGGCAGCGGCATGAAAAAGGAAGCGGTGAGCCGCTGCCTGAAAAGCCTTTCGGAGAAGGAGTGCATCCGCAAGGAGCGCCAGCCGGAAGACGAGCGCAGCTACCGGCTGTATCTGACCGACAAGGGCCTTGCCGAACTGAAGCAGAGCTACGAGAGCATTTTGCAGCCCTTTTATGATCTGTGGCGCAGCGCCGGGCCGGATTTCGAGGCGTTTCTGGAATACACCGGCCGGCTGGCGGCCCACATTGAGGAATGGGAAGAAAAGAACGTTGACCATGAAGTTTTATGACGCTTTGCAGCTGGACCCGGCGATTCTGAAACGAAAAATCGCCGCCTGCACCACCCGGCGGGAAAAAGCCTGGTACTGGACGGCGATGGCCGTGCGCTCGGTGCTGATCGTGGCCTTTGCCATCGTGTTCATCAGCCTGTTGTCCGGCCTGTTCGGCTCCGACAACACTCCCATGGCGGTGGCGCTGTTCTGCATCATGCTGGGCATCCGATTTGTGAATTTTGAATACTGTATCGGCGACTCGCTGATCACGCTGGCACTGGCGCTGGCCATTCTGGTGGTGGTGCCCAGTGCGGCGGCGGTGGTTCCCGCGCCATTGCTGATTCCGATGCACGCCGTGGCCTTTTTCGTTCTGCTTTATATGACCACTCAGCGGCCAGAGCTGGGCAACGGCGGGCTGTACAGCTTTGCCTATGTGTATCTGACCGGCAATCCGGTGGTGGGCGAGGCGCTGGCCCGGCGGGCGCTTCTGGCGCTGGTTGGATATCTGATCTGTGGCGCCATCCTGTTCGGCAAGCACCGGCATCAGCACAAAACTGTGTGGTTCTACCATGTGGTGCGTCGGTTCGATCTGGCCAACATCGTGCATCTGTGGCAGCTGCGCATGGCCCTTGGCGTGGCGCTGGTGCTCACCGCCGGGCAGGTGTTCGGGGTGGAGCGGTTCATGTGGATGGGCTTTGCCTGTGCTTCGCTGCTGTCGGAATATCCCTATTCCGGCAACGGAGCCCCCCGTTTCTTCCAGCGCATCGTGGGGGCGGTGGCCGGCTCGCTGGCCTTTTTCCTGATTTACTCCATCACACCCGCCGGGCTCCATTCTCTGCTGGGCCCGCTGGGCGGGCTGTGTCTGGGCTTCTGTATCGACTACCGGTACAAAACGGCCATGAACTGCTTCGGTGCCCTGATGCTGGGCGCCGGAATCTATGGCATTCAGGGCGCGGTGGTGCTGCGCATTGTGGACACCGTGCGGGGTGTCGCCTTCGGGCTGGTGTTTGCCGCTCTGTTCCACTGGTTGGTAGCAGTGCGCTTTCTGCCCCGCACAGAGAATTCGGAAGGCTGAATCGTTTAACAAAACAGACCGCACAACGTTTTGTGCGGTCTGTTTTGTTTCTGATTGGAATTCTTCAAATCACAGCCCGGCAGAATGGTTCACCGACTTCCCTGCTCCAGCTGTATCTTGCGGCGCTCATATTCCTGCTCCATGAAATACCACTGCTGCTCGTCGGCATGAATGCAGTCGTTGTATTCCCGGGAATCGTATTCCCCGAACACAGCGGCAGGAACCCGCTGGCGCAGGCATTCCACCGCTGCCTGCAGCTCTTTTGGCAGGCGGAAGGCGGTGGAGTGGCACTGCTGGCGATTGTCCAGAATCCAGAGCTCCAGAATACGGGTGGTACTGACCCGGTTTCCGCTGCGTCTGGTTCTGATTTCATCCTGCCAGAAAACACCCCGGATGTGAGAAATCATAACCACCTCGTCGCCCAGAACCCACTCACTGCCCACTGCCAGTTTCCCGAACCACTGCCCATTCCGGCAAAGATCCTCATCCACCATGGCAAACAGCTCCTTCACCGGCGGCGCTTCCTCCGGATAGGGCAATTGCTCCCGGATGGACTGGGCCAGCCGGCTTTTCTCCGAGCAGAAAGCATCCCGCAAACCGGTGTAGGCCAGATAGCCGGCAACCAGCACCCCGCCCACCGCCAGCAGACCGGCAGCTGCCAGCTTGATGTACTCCATATAGTCCCAGCCGGTTTTGTCCGCATTCCAGGAAAGGGTCAGATAGGCCGCACCGGCCGCAGCCATCAGCAGGGCAACCGCCGCCCACACCAGCTGGATCAGCTGGCCCCGGGTGCGCTGCATGCAGTAGCCCTCCGCCGGGCCGCCCGGCTGCTGCTTTTTGTTCCACCACATCAGCAGCAAAATCAGCGGGATGGAAAAAACGCGAAACAGAACCACCAGCAGGATATAGACCACCAGATTCCAGGGCCATTTCAGATAAAACTGCTTTTTCTCCTTCTTCTCCGGCTGCATACACTTTCCTCCGATTCGTTCCGGTGGTTTTCTCCGGTCCTTTTCTTCATTATAACACTGCCGCCGTTTTTTCGCAGCATGGACTTCTTTTCCGGGTCTTGCCCTGCCTGCCGGGCGCATAGGCTGTAACAGGCGAGACACGCCGATTTTTCGCGTATACGCAAAAAAGGAGGCTTTTTGTATGCTCGAGGTATTTTTGCAGTTTCTGGCCAGTCAGGTGCTGTATCTGGCGCTTCATCTGGAAAGCGGCAGTTTCCCCCGCCCGCTGACACCTAGGCAAGAGGTGGAGGCCTTCGCGGCCCTTCGCCAGGGCGATGCCGACGCGCGGGACACCATCATCCGCCACAACCTGCGCCTTGTGGCCCACATCGTGAAAAAATACTGCGCGCTGCCCGGCGATGCGGAGGATCTGATCAGCATCGGTACCATCGGGCTGATCAAGGCGGTGAGCAGCTTCGACAGCACCAAGCAGGTGCGCTTTTCCACCTATGCGTCCCGCTGCATTGAAAATGAGATACGGATGCACCTTCGGCGGGAACGGAAGGCTCCCCTTACCCTTTCCATGCAGGAGCCGATTCAGACCAGCAAGGACGGCAGCCATCTGACCGTGCTGGATGTGGTACCGGATGATTTTCTTCTGGACGAGGACTGCGAGTGCCGGGAGGAATCCAGCCGACTGCGCACGCTGGTGCAGCAGCTCACCGGCCGGGAACGGCAGGTGATTCTGCTCCGCTACGGCCTGAGCGGCCAACCTCCACTGACCCAGCAACAGGTAGCCCAGCTTCTGGGAATCAGCAGAAGCTATGTTTCCCGAATTGAAAAGGCGGCGGTACAGGAGCTGCGGGCGCAGCTGGATCCGGCGCGATGATCCAAATACACCAATCATAACCCCACGTTAAACGTGGGGTTTGCAGAACGGCCCTATAAGGGCCATTATTCCAGCAGCACCTAAAGGTGCGTAATGAGCAACGCCAACCGCATTTGGCGTTGCTTTTTTACTTCTTCCTTCTACTGTCGGTCGGGATCTCCGGTGAATCATCATCCAGATCCGCTATATTTTTGAACGGATCTTCGTATTCTCTGAAACTCAGCTGATCGCTCATCTGGTCTTGCATTTCCTGGTCTTGGATGTACTTGCGAATCT
>ENA-OQIJ01000032-OQIJ01000032.1-human-gut-metagenome-genome-assembly--contig:-NODE-32-length-53375-cov-16.970628_pt1 | contig 53375 bp, 57 predicted proteins | sample MGYA00242582_ERZ504747 | MGnify/ENA primary metagenome ERZ504747 (study PRJEB26092, sample SAMD00036435) | human gut metagenome | host: Homo sapiens | study: EMG produced TPA metagenomics assembly of...
ACCTCGCTCAGGTAGCGCGGGTTCATGTGGTCGGCGTTGATGGAACGCACCACTTCGGGCTTGCGCGCCCACAGCCCCACGTTGTGGCCGTTGCCCGCCACAACCTGCGCGAGCGCCGTCCCCCACGACCCCGCCCCGATAACGGCTATTTTCATGGTTGGATTCCTTTCGACGTCCCGGCCGTTAGACCGGCGGAACCTCACTTCTTCTTGTCGCCGATCTTGCTTTCGGTGCCGGCCAGCAGGCGCTTGATGTTCTCGCGGTGGGCCCACACGACGGTAAGGCCCGCGACGGTGCAGAACAGCCAGGCCAGCCAGTCGCCCCAGAAGAAGTACAGCGCGAAGAACGGGCAGGCCGCAGCCGCCGCGATCGAGCCGATGGACACGCGCTTCGTCACCACGACGAGCACGATGAAGATGAGCAGCTCGAGACAGGCGCCCACCCAGCCGAACGTGACGAACAGGCAGCCCACGGCCACCGCGATGCCCTTGCCGCCCTTGAAGCCGAGCCACGGGCAGAAGATGTGGCCCCACGTGCAGCCGAGGAACGCCACCGCCAGCATGGTGTCGTACGTGACGAGCGCGCCCGGCTCGAAACCGCCGCCCGGCAAAAACCACGTGCTGAACGCCCAGGCCAGCACGCCCGACAGCAGGCCTTTGCCGAAGTCGAGCACGAACACGGAATAGCCGCCCACCTTGCCCATCGTGCGGATGGCGTTCGTGGTGCCGATGTTGCCCGAGCCGTGCTCGCGCAGATCGGTGTGGTAGAACACCTTCGAGATGATGAGCCCGAAGGGGATGGACCCCAAAAGAAACGCCGCGACGAACAATCCGGCCGCAACCAGCAAATCCCCCATAGTTCCTTAATCCTTCTTCTTGAACTTGACTCTGATCGGCGTGCCCACGAGATCGAACTGCTCGCGCAGACGGTTTTCGAGGTAGCGCTCGAAGTTGTCGTCCACAAGGTCCGGGCGGTTCGCGAAGAACGTGAACTGCGGCGGGCACGCGGCCGTCTGCGTCACGTACTTCATGCGCAGCACCGCCTTGCCCTTGCTCACCGTGTGGCCGAACTCGCGGATGCCCGCAAGCCAGGTGTTGAGGCGGTTCGTGGTGATGGTCTGGCTGTAGTTCGCGTACGCCGTGTCGATGGCGTCCCAGATGCGGTCCACCTTCTTGCCGGTGAGCGCCGAGATGGCGATGACCGGCGCGTAGCCCACGAACGTCATGCGGTCGGCGATGCGCTCGCGGATCTCGGCCTTCGCCTCGGGACCTTCGACGAGGTCCCACTTGTTCAGCACGATGACCATGGCGCAGCCGCGCTCGGCGGCGTACCCTGCGACGCGCTGATCCTCGTTCGTGAGGCCCAGCGTCGCATCGATGACGAGCAAGGCCACGTTCGCGCGGTCGATGGCGCGCATGGCGCGCACGAAGCCGTAGTATTCCACGTCCTCGTCGATCTGGCTCTTGCGGCGCAGGCCGGCGGTGTCCACGATGGTGTAGCGCCGATCGTCGTGCACGACATGCGTGTCGATGGCGTCGCGCGTGGTGCCCGCCACGTCCGAGACGATGGAGCGGTCGTTCGCCGTGAGCTTGTTCGTGAGCGACGACTTGCCCGCGTTCGGGCGGCCGATGATGGCCACGTTGATGCCCGGATCGTCATCGGCGTCGGCGGGCAGCTCCACCTTCTTCAGCTCCTCCACCACGGCGTCGAGCAAGTCGCCCGTGCCGTGGCCGTGCATCGACGACACCGGCCACGGGTCGCCGAGGCCCAGCTGGTAGAACTCCCACATGTCGTCCGTGCGGCCCGGGGTGTCCAGCTTGTTCACCACGAGGAACACGGGCTTGGCCGTCTTGCGCAGGATGCGCGCGACCTGCTCGTCGTCGGCGTTGATGCCGGTCTTGCCGTCCACGAGAAAGACGATGACGTCGGCCTCGTTCGCGCCGGCCAGCGCCTGGTTGCGGATGGAACCCTGGAACGCGTCGTCGTCGCCCATCTCGATGCCGCCGGTGTCGACGAGTTTGAACTCGACGCCGTTCCAGTCGGCATCATGGTACGAGCGGTCGCGCGTGACGCCGCGCATCGCGTGGACGATGGCCTCGTCGGCCTGGGCTATGCGGTTGACGAAGGTGGACTTGCCGACGTTCGGCCGTCCCACCACCGCGACGATTGGTAAAGGCATGAGCTACCTCGCAGAATTGGCTCGGTTGGTTCGGTCAGGGGTCGGGGCGGTGCGCCCGACCAGGTCGATGATCTCGCGGAGATAATCAGACGCGTTACAGGATACCACGGACATAGGCGCACCCGCCCGCTTTTCCATATCCTCCAAACTCATGTCATCGAGCGTTACCGCATTGTCGTTGAACACCACCCTCGGCACGAGCGCCCGCTGCAGGCCGCGCTCGCGCTCGGCGCGCACGGCGTCGGCCATGTCGCAGCCGCACAGCAGGCCCGTCACATCCACGTTGCCGCCGAAGAAGTCGTTCTTCACGAACAGCGGCACGAGCAGCCCTGCGAGCGGGCTCGCCTCGATGAGCGGCCCGAGGAAGTGGCGCGTGGCGCAGCCGGCCAGGTAGTGCATGCGCATGTCGGCGGCGCGCAGGGCGGCGGCGCATCGCTCGATCAGGCCCGCGCGCTCGGCCTGCTCCCAGTCGTCCACGAACGAGCGGATGATGCCCACGCCGTCCTCGAACATGCCGAAATCGCCGTAGTGCGCCGACGGCGGCAGGTTCTCGAGCAGCGTCGGGCCGTACGCGTTGTGGTAGAACTCGTCGGCCGCGAAGGCCCACATGGAGCCCCGCTCGGCGAGCGCGCGCTGCTGGAACGGGATGATGAGGTCCATGACGGCGCGCGAAGCCGTGGGGTTGTTGAAGCTGCGGTCGAACACGCTTTGATGCTTCGTGAAGCCGAGCGGCACGATGCAGACGTCCAGGATGCCGGGCCGCTCGTAGGCCCACGACAGCGTGTCCGCCAGCACGGCGCCGTCGTTCTCGTCGGGCACGAGCACGATCTGCGCGTGGAACTCGATGCCGGCGTCGAGCAGCCGTTCGAGCACGTCGATGCCGTGCTGCGCGTGCCGGCCGATCATGCGGCGGCGCACCTCGGGGTCGGCCACGTGCAGCGACAGGCGCAGCGGCGAGATGCGCTGCTCCACGATGCGCTGTTCGTCTTCGGGCTTGAGGTTGGTGAACGTGACGAACGTGCCCGCGAGGAAGCTCAGGCGGAAGTCGTCGTCGCGCAGCGTGAGCGACGAGCGCATGTCGTCGGGCAGCTGGCGCATGAAGCAGAACGTGCAGGCGTTGCGGCACTGCTTGACGCCGTCGAACACGACGCCCTCGAACTCGAAGCCCCATTCCTCGCCCTCGTCGCGCTCGAGCTCCACCTCGCCCGCGTCGCCGTCGAGATCGATGTATCCCACTTCGATGACGTCGTCGGCCGTGAGCCAGCGCCAGTCGATGATGTCGCGCACGGGCCGCCCGTCCACTGTGGTGACGAAGCAACCGGGCTCGAACCCCGCGTCGTCGGCGGGGCTGTCGGGCAGCACCTCGCGCACGAGCGCGCGCGGCGCCTCGCCCCGTCCGCAGCACCCCTGCTTGGCCGCCGCCTCGCGATCGACGTCCGCCGGCGGATACACCGCCGGCACCGCCCGCGCGGAAAAGGAACCGCAATCGGATTCGTTATCGATATCTTGAGAGGAGAACGCGTTCATGCCAGCAGATCAGGATCCCACCCATCGCGCCCGAAGCGGGCGTTGTCCGTACCGTTTCGGCCCATCATATCAGGAGCTTCCGTCCTCCGCATCGCGAAACGGTCAAGCCCTCAGAAGATCGATGAGTTCCTGCCGCGAAGCCACGCCCGTCTTCTGGTAGATATGGGAATGCAGCTGCTTGATGGCCTGGTCGGCCACGCCGAACAGGTACGCGTACACCATGAACTCGCCCCACACCTTCACGTCGGTGGGCGGGCGCTCGTCAAGCGACGAGAAGTCGCGCAGCCAGTTGCGCAGCGCCTTGCTCTTGGCCGTCAGCTCGTTGCCGCGCACGCTGCGGCGCGGCATGTAGTTCGCGATGACGCCCAGCGCAATGGCCGTGGGCACCATGAAGATGAGCGGGATGAAGTTCTCCATGATCAGCCAGATGGCAACGCCGGCCACGGCCACCACCACGGCGAGCGCGATGAGGTAGCCCTGGTAGCGCCTGCCCTTGGCCTCGAAGAAGTCCTCGCGGTTCGTCTCGGCCGACAGCGCGCCCTGCCACCCCTGCATCGCGTCGACGAAATCCTGCGGGTGATCTTCGCCGTACTTCTTGATGGTGCCGAACCACAGCGAGTCGGCCCCGTTCGCAAAACGGTCGAACAGGAGATCGAGCGTGCGCCGATCGAGCGGGTCGGTGACCTCGCTGGCCGCGGGCAGCTTCGTGATGTAGTAGTCGGCGACGTCCTTCGTGCGGCCGAAGGCGCCCGGCTCCGTGTAGCTGCCGGCGTCGATGCGGATGGCGCCGATGTGCGCAAGGTGCATGAGCGTGGCCGTGAAGTCGTCCTGGCTTTCGCGATCCCAGCGCCACAGGCGGCCGATGGCCGCCGGATGAACCGACGGGTCGGGAACGTCGCGCCAATACTCGTCGGTGAACGAGGGCTTGTGTTCGCGACCGTACTTGAAGTACGCACGCAGCGCCCATGCCAGCAGCAACACGCAGATCACGCCGCAGCCGATGACGAACCCAAGCGACAGCACGCGGTCGCGGTTCGCCTGATCGGCCCACGACTGCTCGTCTTTCAACACCTCGTCGAGGCGGTTCTGCCCCTGATGCAGCTGCGCGCTCTCGGCCGACAGGTTCGTCAGCCAGTTCACGGGGAACACCACGCGCGCCTCGGCGTACTGCCCGGCCTTCACGTGCGGCACCTTATACGTCACGGTGCCGTCGGCGTTCACCGTCACCACGCCGTCGAGCGGCCCATGTCCCCAGGCGCGCACGTTCTCGCCCGGCTGCACCTCGGTGCCCTGCGGCACGGGCAGCGCAAGCGTCATGGTCACATCGTCGGAGGCCTCTTCCCACTGCGAGCCAATGTACTGCCAGTACACCTCGCCCACATCCTGATACGCTTGCGCGCCGTTCACCACCGTGTAGTCAAGCTCGATGATGCGGCGCTCATCTGAGGCGTCGAAGAACACGTACACGCTGTTTTTCGGCGTGTCCACGGAATAGGAGTCCTTGCCCGGGCCGCCCGAGTCGCGCCAATCCAGCACGAAAGCCTCGCTCGGCAGCGTCGTCCATTCGCCCGTCACGGCCCCATCGCTGTCGACGTTCGCCATGCGTACGCCGTTGACCTTGAGCGACGCATTCGACGGCAGCCCGTTGAACGTCCACCATATGGCCGTGAAATCGCCGTCGAAATCGAAGGTGCGCTGCTCGGTCACCTGCAGCGAGCCGTCGGTTTCCACTTGCGCCTGAATATCCACTTTGGGCATGGTGTACGACTTCGCGTGGGCCGGGAGGGGGCAAGCGCCACGATGGCAAGCGCCAACGCCACGCAAAGTGCGCACAGCAACGCCAGGTTCCTTCGAGAAACGGCGAAGGAAGCGTGAAGTTGCGAACCGCTCATGTTTTGCACGATCATGCTCCTTGCAACTTGGAGGTGGTCACGGTATCATAGCAAACCGCACCTATTATACCGCGGAGAGCTGACCGAGAGGCCGAAGGTGCTCGCCTGCTAAGCGAGTACACCCCAAAAGGGTGTCTGGGGTTCGAATCCCCAGCTCTCCGCCACCGCATTTCAAACCCTCGTTTCGAGCCTCGCGCTCGGCCGAGGGTTTTCTTGTACCTACCGCTTGCGCCAGCGGTCGAAAAGCGAACCGGGGCGCGTCGTTTTCGCCGCCTTGATGCGGTACGCGGGGTTGTGCCGCAGAAACACCCGGCGGCAGATGCGCGTCACGGCAAGCCCGATGAGCGTGGTCAGCAGGAAGCTGAACGCCAGGTCGAACACCGCATCGTTGTGTTCGAGCCACGCGTATGCGCATGCCAGCAGGAAAAAACACCGACAGCACGCCCGTGATGGCCGTGAACATCTTGATGAGCAGCTCCTTGGCGCGTTCGGGGAATACCGCCAGGCAGCAACGATGTACACGATCGCCGCAACCACGGCGAGCACGATGAGCAACGGCACGATACGCGAAAGACGAGCGATCATCGACGGCATTCCTTTCCCCGGTCGGGATGCGCGAGCATCCGGCAGCGGCGAGCGTTGTCGGCATCATACCAGACCCGCGCCCACCAGTACGACAACAACTCAACGGGCAACCTATTCGTCGCCCGGTCGATCCACAAACGTCTGGAACAGGTGGCACACCTCGCTGATGCCGATGGGTTTCACCGCGAAACCGTCCATGCCCGCCTCGAACGCGCGCTGCCGGTCTTCCACGTAGGCGTTCGCCGTGGTGGCGATGATGGGCGGGCGCTTCCGTCCCGCCTTTGCATACCGCTCCACGATGGCGCGCGCCGCTTCCAGCCCGTCCATACCCGGCATCTGAATATCCATGAAGATGAGGTCGAAGCGGTCCTCGGGCTCGCCTTCCAGCAGCTCGAGCGCCTCGATTCCGTTCCATGCGCGCTCCACCGTTGCACCCGTCGACGTGATCATCTCTTCGGCAATCTCGCCGATGATCTCGTTATCCTCCGCAAGCAACGCGTGCACATGCGACCACGAGCAGGTTTCAACCGGCTTGTCGGAGGCAAGGTGCTCGGTCATCATCGTCTCGGCAAGCTGCTCTTCGCATTCCTCGCCCTCGCATGCGACGAACGGCAGGATGAGCGTGAAGCAGGAGCCCTTTCCGCATTGGCTTCGCACGGTTATGGTGCCGCCCATGAGATCGGCGAGGTTCTTCACGATGGCCATGCCGAGGCCCGTTCCCTCAACCGATAGACGCGTCGGAACGTCTTCGCGCTCGAACGGGTCGAACACGCGCGACATGAACTCCTTCGACATGCCAATGCCGTCGTCCTCCACGATGAAGCGGATGAGGCGCACGGGGCGCTCGCTGCCGTTCTCGTCCACCGCGGAGGAGGGCAAGCCGTGCTCGTCGATGAAGCGCACGCGCTCTTCGGACGTGAGCTCCTCCACCTCGAAATTCACCAGGCCGTCCGGCTCGGTGTACTTCACCGCGTTGCCCAGCAGGTTGATGAGCACCTGGCTCACGCGCATCTCGTCGCCCATCACCAGGCCGTCCGCCACCTCGACGCGCGAGACCGCGAACGTGAGGTGCTTCGTATCGGCCTGCGGCCGCACGATGGACGTGAGCGTTTCCACCACCGAGCGAATATCGAACGGCCTCGAGCTCAGGTCGATTTGGCCGCTCTCTATCTTGCTCATATCCAGCACGTCGTTCACGAGGTTCAACAGATGGTGCGACGAAAGCTGCACCTTGCCCAAGCTCTCCCGTACCCGCTTCTCGTCGTCGGCGTGCTCGTAGGCGATGTCGGTGAGGCCCATGATGGCCGTCAGCGGCGTGCGAATATCGTGCGACACGTTCGACAGGAACTTCGATTTCGCCTCGCTTGCATCGAGCGCGGTGGCGACGGCGCGACGCAGGCTTTCCTGCAACTCTTCTTGCTGGCGGTTCTTGCGCCTGAGCACGAAGAAGAACAGCACGAGCGCGAGCAGCACGGCGGCCATGAGCACCGTTGCGGTGGTGATGGCATCGACGCGCGTGGCGGTAACGGCATCGTAGAGCCGATCGAACGATTGGGAGGCGTTGTTCATGATGGCGTCGTTGTGCTCCACCATCACGTCGATGCGCGGGTTGATGTTGAAGGCAAGGAAGTCCGAGATCATCTCGTCGCTTGCATCGCTCAGGCTGAGGCTGACCAGCTTTTGCTGCTCGATGCGCAGATCGCTGTACTCGTCGACGAGCGCCTGCGCCGTTTCGGCGTTGCCGCGACAGCGCTTCGCTATCGTGTCGATGGCGTCCTTGAGCTCGGTATCGATGATGGCGAAATCGGTTTTGACGCTTGCCACCGTTTCGGGCGTGCGCGTGTACGCCAGCCGATCGTCGAGCGTGCGAATTTGCATGAGCAAGGTCTCGGTTCGACCCGAGGCCACCGTGACCGTGTACGGATGTTGCTTGAGGTCTTCGGTCTTCGTGTCGATGGCGTTCATGTTCACCAGCAGCACGGCATAGAACGATGCGAGCAGAACCAGCAAGATAAGCGCGGCGATTGCATAGACCGGACCCGAGTCGAGCATACGTCCGAGCCGATCGCGCTTACGCGATGAAACCTTGTTCATGAAGGCAGCTCCGATATACGAGCGTATGACCGCACGCGAGGGAAGTGCGGCGAATCCTACGCGGAAGATTTCTTCACACGAACGCCGCCCGGCTCGGGCGGCGTTCGTCGAGTCTACTTAGAACTGCACCTTCGGTGCAACTTCGGCACCGGCAGTCGCGTCGAAGCTGTCGCGCTGCTTGAAGCCCATCATGCCGGCGATGAGCACCGCGGGGAAGGTCTGAATTGCGGTGTTGTACTTCATCACCGTGTCGTTGAAGCTTTGACGCATGTAGCTGATTTTGTCTTCGGTGTTGGAAAGCTCGGCCTGCAGCTGCTGGAAGTTCGTGTTCGCCTTGAGGTCGGGGTAGGCCTCGGCAACGGCGAACAGGTTTTTCAGCGCGCCGGTCAGAATGCCGTCGGCTTCCATCTTGCCCTCGGGCGTGCCGGCGTTCATCACGGCGGTGCGCGCCTTCGTCACCTCTTCGAGCGTACCGCTCTCGTGAGCCGCGTAGCCCTTCACGGTTTCGACGAGGTTCGGAATGAGATCGAGACGGCGCTGCAACTGCACATCAATCTGCGCCCAGGCGTTGTCCACCATGTTGCGCAGCTTGATGAGGTTGTTGTACAGCCCGATCACGGCCACAACCAACACGACGACGATGACAAGGATGATGATCAATGGAATGCTCATATCGCTCCTTCGCTATTACGTAGACAGCATTCTACCATCGCGCAACCCTTTGAGGGAATATGGAACCATTCGGTAAACCAAACCGTAACGCTTATGTTTCAGAAGGCTGACGGCTCCCGCACCCTTCGCGGGCTTTCGGGCGTCTTTTTCCCGCGCATGATAGGTTTCGGGGTACCTCCCCGCCCCGCTCCCGCCCCCGCAGAAAGGCCGTCGTGGTTGCCATGCCCGATTCCCATATCGCAGAAACGTTCAAACATCGCAGCAACGCCGGTAAGGTGTCGGTGGTCGCGCTGTTGCTGCTGCCGCTCATCGGCCTCGGGTGCGTGCTGCTCCCCAACGACATCGTGCTGACGCTGCCGTACCTGCTGGGCGGCGTCATGGCGGTGTCGGGCATCGCGAGTGTGGTGGCGGGCGTGCGTGCCCGCAAGCTTGAAGCGGGAAAGCACAGCATTGGCACCGGGCTCGTCATGGGCGTGGTAGGCGTGGTGGCCGTGCTGCAGGGCAGCGCCTCCATCATCTACATCGGCGTGATCTGGGGCGTGTTGGGTCTGCTGAAGGCGGCGCACGGGTTTGACGACACGCTGCGCCACATCGCCGCGCACGAACGGTTCATCCTGATTCTGGCATTCGCCGTGTTCAACCTCGTGGTGTCCATCCTCTTGGTGTCGAACCCGTTCGGCAGCATCGATCACCACATCATCGTGCTGGGGGTCGAGCTGCTGGCCTACCCCTTCCGCGTCGTGCTGACGAAGCGGGGCATGCGCGTGGAAGCCGAGCCCGACGAGGGTTAGCGGTTCGGGACGACGGCTGCGCGCGTCGAGCCGAACGTGGTAGCGCGCGCCCACCAGCCGCGCATGCGCGCTTCGGCCGCCACGCGACCCGCGTCGGCGAACGTGGGACACTGCATGAACACCGCCGAGCCGCTGCCCGACATGAGCACGCGCTCCACGTCGCTGCGCTCGCTCGCCCACGTGCGGATGTCCACGAGCGCGGGCAACAGCTGCTCGGAAACGGGCACGAGGTTGTTGCACAGCGGCACGTCGCTCGCCTGGCGGGCAGCGAGAGCCGCGTCGCGGTCGGCTGCGGGAATCACGGTGGGGTGCTCGTCGAACGCACGGTACGCGGCGGCCGTCGACACGCCGCCCTCCGGTTTCACCAGCACCACGTTCGTGTTCATGGGTTGCAGGTTGTGCGCGAACACGTCGCCGACGCCGGTGAAGCACGCGCAGCCGCCGTGCAGGAAGAACGCCACGTCGGCGCCCAGGCTGCGTGCCGCTTCCTCGATGCGCGGGTCGTCGGCCGGCACGCCCCACAGGTGCGCGGCTCCCAGCAGCGCCGCGGCCGCATCAGACGAGCCGCCGCCCAGGCCGGCTTCGGCGGGGATATGCTTCTCGACGCACACGGCCAGGGTCTCGTCGCCTGTGCGGTCGACGGCGGCAGCCAACAACCGCACAGCCTTCGTGACGATGTTGCGCTCGACAGGCACGTCGAGCGGCACGAGCCCCTCACGCGCGATGCACGACAGCTCGACGCTGAGGCCCCTGCCCCGTCCGGTTCCAGCTTCATGCGCAGCACGTCGTGCAGCATGAGCGCGTGCATGATGCTGATGGCGTCATGGTAGCCGTCCGGGCGTTTCGCGCCGATATCCAGGAACAGGTTCACCTTCGCCGGCGCCACCAGCTTCACGGCGGCGGGCGTATTGAAGGCGGCGACGTTCACGCCCTGCGCAACGCGGGCTACCGCCAGCATGTCCACGGCGTGCTCGTCGCTCGCAAGGCGCTCGGCGCGCTCCGCGGCGCGGCGGCCAGCGTCGGCGGGGAGGGAAGTCGTTTGCGTCATGAGGGGTTCACCCGTTTCTTCCTTTTCTTGGCAAAGAAATCGCGCAGCAGCGCAGCGCATTCGTCGTCGAGCACGCGCGGCGTCACGTCGAACGTGTGGTTGAGGCGCTCGTCGGCGTTCACGCTGTACAGCGTGCCGAGCGCGCCCGCCTTCGGGTCGGCTGCGCCGTACACGCAGCGATCAACCCGCGCCTGATGCATGAGGCCCGCGCACATGATGCACGGCTCCAGAGTCACGTACACGGTGCAGCCCGTCAGGCGCCACACGCCCAGGTGCTCGGCCGCCTGCTTGAGCGCAATGAACTCGGCGTGCCCCGCGGGGTCCTGCGTCGTCTCGCGCAGGTTGCACGCGCGCGCAATCACCTGCGGCTCGGCCAGCGGACGACGCGTTGCGGGGTCGATGGGCTCGTACACGACAACGGCGCCGATGGGCACCTCGTCAAGCGCCTCGGCGCGGTGCGCCTCGTCGATAGCCATGCGCATGTAGTCTTCGTCGATCATGCCGCCTATTATATGGTATCCTACCGATGCGTTCGGGAACGCGCCGCGAAAAAGCATTTTGCGAACGAGTGTTTCACGTGAAACATTCGGCGACGATTCTCCCGATACGCATTCACCTATGCGGAGGTGTGGCCGAGTGGTCGAAGGCGGCAGTCTTGAAAACTGTTAAGCCGCAAGGCTTCGTGGGTTCAAATCCTACCACCTCCGCCAGATTTCCCTTCGCCGCTATTCCCCTCATCGCTTCTTGTGCAGCGCGCGGGCGTAGAAAAACGCGAGCGCTCCCGCGGCCACGGCTATGCCGATGGCTATCATCATGGTGTCGGCGAATCCGGCGGCGTAGGCTGCGGACTTCGATAGGCCGGCGGCCGTGTCGTGCAGCACGTCCGACGACAGGATGCCCACGAACAGCGCCGAACCCACCGCGTTCGCTATCTGCACGAACGTCGAATTAATGGCGGCGCCGTGCGGCAGCATCTCGGAGGGAAGCTGCGCAAGGCCCGCCGTTTTCGACGGCGCCGTCACGAACCCGAGGCCCGCGTACGCCGCCACCGAAGCCAGCACCACCACCCACGTCACGCGCCCGCCGGCTGCCAGCACCACCCCGGTCAGCCCCACCACGGCAAGCGCGAAGCCGCCCGGCACGAGCGGCCAGATGCCCCATCGGTCGTACACCTTGCCGCCCGTGAACAGGAAGCCCGCGTTCACCAGCACGGGGCCCAGTAGCAGGGCGCCGGCGAAGAACGCGGTGAGCCCCTGCGCGCCCTCGTAGTACAGCGGCAGCAGCACGCTCAGCGAGAACGACACCATGGCGCCCAGCATGTTGAGCCCGATGCCGATGGTGAACCGCGGGTGCGCAAGCGGGCGCAGGTTGAGCAGCGGGTTCTCGCGCTTCAGCTGACGATGCACGAACAGCGCGATCACCGCTGCGCCCACAAGCAACCCCGCCAGCGCGGGGAAGAAGTCGTGCGTGATCTCGCCCAGCCCGTACACGAGCGCGCCGAGTCCCACCAGGCTGAGCACGGCGCTCAGCAGGTCGACCTTCTCGCTTTGCCGCGGCCGCACATCGTGCATGCGCGAAAAGCCCACCGCCATCAACGCCGCGGCCAGCGCGCAGGGCACCACGAACATGGCGCGCCATCCGAAGAACGTGAGCACGAGGCCCGACACGACGGGGGCCACGGCCAACCCCACCGCGATGGCGCCGCTGTTCAGCGCCAGCCGCACGCCCAGCAGCCGCTTCGGCGAGATGGTGGTGAGCACGCTCGTGGCCGTCGGGTAGAACAGCCCGGTGCCCACCGCCTGCACGAGGCGGCACCCCACCAGCGTGGGGAAGTCGGGCGCGACCAGCGCCAAGGCGCTGCCGAGCGCAATGGCCCCCGTGCCCACGAAGAACACCCGGCGCAGCCCGAACCGGTTGAGCAGGAACGCCTCGAGCGTGATGGACGTGGCGGCAACCACCGTGTACCCCACGATGAGCCAGTTCGCCATCGACAGCGTGACGCCGAAGTGGTCGGCCACGTCGGGCAACGCAATGTTCACCATGGTCTGCGCAAAACGACGCCAGAAACGAGCACGCGAGGATCATCACCATCATGCTCTTCTTCGAGCGCGTGGTCTCACCCGCCCCCGTTCCTGTTGCCTGCTGCATTCCGACCGCCTTCCGTCCGCGTCCGTCGCGCACGCGCGCGACGAACCCAGTCTAGTGGCCCGATGCCCACAGCACGCAATCCGTCGCCGCCGCGCAACGCCCCGGTTGCGCAACCGATGCCAAACGCGCGGCACGGCGCGCCCCGTCGCGCGCCCTGTTTCACGTGAAACGTGCGTACGTGCAAAGAAGGGGCGCGCATCGGCTTCGATGCGCGCCCCTTTCGATTCACGTGGTACTGATGCTGTGCGGCGACCTAGCGCTCGCTCATGGGCACGTAGTCGCGCTTGCCGCTGCGCACCGACTTGTACGCGGGACGGATGATGCGCTTGCCGGAGACGATCTCCTCGAAGCGGTGCGCCGCCCAGCCGGACATGCGCGCGCACGCGAACAGCGGCGTGAACAGGTCCTCGGGGATGCCCATCATCGAATACACGAAGCCGGAGTACATGTCGATGTTCGCGCACATGTCCTTGTTCGTGCCCTTTTCGCGCAAGATGACCTCGGGCGCCAGGCGCTCGATGCTCTTGAGCAGGTTGAACTCGGCCTCATACTCCGTGCCCACCGCCAGCTTCTCGGCGAACTGCTTGCAGATGATGGCGCGCGGGTCGGACTTCGTGTACACGGCATGGCCCATGCCGTACACGAGACCCGTGCGGTCGTAGGCTTCCTTGTTCACGATCTTCGCCAGGTAGTCGGCCACCTGTCCCTCGTCGGACCAGTCGGTCACGTTCTGCTTGAGCTCCTTCTGCATGGCGAGCACCTGATGGTTCGCGCCGCCGTGCTTCCAGCCCTTCAGCGACCCGATGGCGCCGGCGTACGTGGAGTACGGGTCGGTGTCGGAGGAGGTCAGCACGCGCGCGGTGAACGTGGAGTTGTTGCCGCCGCCGTGCTCGGCGTGCAGGCACAGCATGATGTCGAGCATGCGCGCTTCCTCCGGCGTGAACTGACGGTCGGGGCGCAGCATGGACAGAATGGTCTCGGCCGTGGACTGGCCGGGGATGAAGCGGTGCATGATCATGGAGCCGTTGTTGTAGCGCGCCTGCTTGGCGTAGTACGTCAGCACCATGATGCGGGGCAGACGCGAGATGAGCGAGATGGCGGTGTGAATCTCATGATGCGCCGAGCGGTCTTCCGCATCCGGGTCGTAGGCGTACAGCAGCAGGATGGTGCGCTGCAGCATGTTCATGATGTCGGGCGGCGTGTCGCGCATGATCATGGAAGCGGTGAAGCCGTCGGGCAGCTCGCGCTCGGCGTCGAGCACGGCGATGAAGCTGTCGAGCTGCACCTGCGTGGGCAGCTCGCCCATGAGCAGCAGGTACGCCACTTCCTCGAAGCTGAAACGGCGGTCGGCAACCGACGTGTCCAGCAGGTCGTACACGTCGTAGCCGCGATAGCGCAGCATGCCTTCGTCAGCGGCCTTTTCGCCATCGGACACCACGTAGCCGTGCACGTTCGCGATGTTGGTGAGCCCTGCAACCACGCCCGTGCCGTCGGCGTTGCGCAGACCGCGCTTCACGTCGAACTGCTCGTAGCTTGCGGGATCGATGGAATTGATCGCTTTGAAGTTCTCGTACAGCGCGATCCTCTTCTCTTCATTCATGACGCGTCCTTCCTGCCGCGCGCACGCGGCCCCTCTTCCGAAACGAACATGTCGACCGCCCCTGAATGTGCGGCCTCTGATGGGTATGGCAGATGGGAAAAAACGTCTCTCTTTATTATGATAAAGCGCATAAGCGCCGCGCGCAATGAACACGGGTCAGTTACTCGGCGAAAACCACAGGGTGGCCTTCGCGTCGCCAACCGGTGACGATTGGTCAACGCACCCGCTCCTTGGTCGAGAAGCGAAGCGAATTCCCTACAATGGAGGCACGCGCCCGAAAGCGAGGATCTCCCTGTGATTGAATCCATGTTCACCCTGCTCGTCGAAAAGCGCGCGTGGTTTTTCGACTTACTGCTTCAGCATATCGGCATTTCGCTCGTGTCCATTGCCCTTGCGGCCCTCATCGGCCTGTCGTTGGGCATTGCCATCGCGGCGTGGCGGCGCGGGGCGAAACCCGTGCTCGCGCTGGTGAACTTCGTGTACACCATCCCGTCCATCGCGCTGTTCGGCTTCCTCATTCCCGTCACCGGCATCGGCGACCTCACCGCCGTCGTGGCCCTCACCATCTACGCGCTGCTGCCCATGGTGCGCAACACGTACACCGGCCTCACCACCATCGACCCCGCCATCATCGAAGCCGCGCGCGGCATGGGCTCCACCGACCGGCAGCTGCTGTACCGCATCGAGCTGCCGCTGGCCGCGCCCATCATCATGAGCGGCATCCGCAACATGGCCACCATGACCATCGCGCTTGCCGGTATCGCCAGCTTCATCGGCGCGGGCGGCCTTGGCGTTGCCATCTATCGCGGCATCACCACCGGCAATACGGCCATGACCCTGGCGGGCAGCGTACTCATCGCGCTCTTGGCCATCGTGGTGGACCTGCTGCTCGGCCTGGCCGAGAAATCCACGCGCCGTCACCTCGAGCCGCAGCGCAAGCGGCGCCGCAGCCGCTCGGCTGACGGCGACGAACCCGCCCGCAAGCCGCGTCGCCGCCTGGCGCCCGTCGTGGCCACCTGCGCGGCCGTGGTGCTCGTGGTGGGCGGGACGTTCGCGTTCATGAACCGCGGGGGCGGCGAGAACGTGGTGAACATCGCCACGAAGCCCATGACCGAGCAGTACATCCTCGGCGAGATGCTGAACACCCTCATCGAGCACGACACCGACCTCACCGTGGAGCTCACGCAGGGCATCGGCGGCGGCACGTCAAACATCGAGCCCGGCATGGAGAAGGGCGACTTCGACCTCTATCCCGAGTACACGGGCACCGGCTGGAACGCCGTGCTCAAGCACGAGGACACGTACTCGGAGGACATGTTCGACACCATGCAGCAGGAATACGAGTCGCAGCTGGGGCTCGAATGGGTGGGCATGTACGGCTTCAACAACACGTTCGGCCTTGCCGTGAGCAAGGACGTGGCCGAGCGCTACAACCTGCACACGTACTCCGACCTGGCGCAGGTGGCCGGCGAGCTGAGCTTCGGCGCCGAGCCTGATTTCTTCGACCGGCAGGACGGCTACCCCGGCCTTGCGGACGCATACGGCATCGATTTCGGCTCCACGCGCGACATGGACATCAGCTTGAAGTACCAGGCGCTGTTCGAAGGCAAGGTGGACGCCATCGTCGTGTCCACCACCGACGGAAAGGTGGCCGACGGCCGTCTCGTCGTGCTCGAGGACGACCGGCATTTCTACCCCTCCTACCTGTGCGGCAACGTCGTGCGGCAGGACACGCTCGAGAAGCACCCCGAGCTGCGCGACGAGCTGCTCAAGCTGCAAGGAGCCATCACCGACACCGACATGGCGCGCTTGAACAACGCCGTGGAGACGCAGGGGCAGGAGCCGAAGGCCGTGGCCGACGCGTTCCTGGCCGAGAAGGGGCTGATGTAGATGACGGAGAGCACCGCGCCGGCCATCGTGTTCGACCAGGTGACCAAGCGCTTCGGCGACGCCGTTGCCGTGAACGACGTGAGCCTCGACATCGACGAGGGCACGTTCGTCACCATCATCGGCAGCTCGGGCTGCGGCAAGACGACGCTGCTGAAAATGGTGAACGCGCTGGTGATGCCCGACGAGGGACAGGTGCTCGTGCACGGGCACGCCACGTCGAGCGTCGACCCCATCGAGCTGCGCCGCAACATCGGCTACGCCATCCAAGGCAGCGTGCTGTTCCCGCACCTCACGGTGGAGCAGAACATCGCGTACGTTCCCACGCTGCTGAACAGCGGCGACAAGGGTCGCACCGCCGAGGCCGTGAAAAAGTGGATGGACATCATCGAGCTGCCGCGCGACATCATGGACCGCTACCCCGCCGAGCTGTCGGGCGGGCAGGCGCAGCGCGTCGGCATCGCCCGCGCGCTTGCCGCAAGCCCCGACATCCTGCTTGCCGACGAGCCGTTCAGCGCCGTCGACGCCATCACGCGCGGCACCTTGCAGGACGAGATCAAACGCATCCACCGTCAAACGGGCATCACCGTGCTGTTCGTGACGCACGACATCGACGAAGCGCTCGACCTCGGCGACAAGGCGCTCGTCATGGAAGCCGGCCGCGCTGTGCAGTTCGCGGAGCCGTGCGAGATCCTGCGCGCGCCCGCCACCGAGTTCGTCGACCGCCTCGTCACCCGCAAGCGCACCGTCTACGCCCGCTAGCGCGCGGGCGGCGCGCCGGGCCTCCACGCGCCGGAAAAATCTTCTTCCGACCCCTTCTAAAAAATAGTCAACGGTATAGGATGATCCTCAACTCGTTGACCGGCCGGTCAACGAGGCCCTACCAGCCGGACGAGGGGAGGCCCCGTGGACAATCGGCACGAGAAGTTCGAGAAATTCGAGAACCTGCCCGACGAACGCCAGGAGGCCATCGTCAATGCCGCGGTGGAGGCGTTCGGACGCAACGACTACAAGAGCGCCTCGACCGAAACCATCGCGCGCAAGGCGGGCATCTCGAAGGGGTTGCTGTTCTTCTACTTCAAGAACAAGAAGGAACTCTACCTCATGGAACGCCTCATGGAGAAGGTGTCCGACCTCGTGGTGGACGACGCGTTCTACGAGATCGACGACTTCTTCGACCTGCTCGTCTACGCGTCCGAAAGCAAGCGCAAGGTGCTCGTCAAGTTCCCCTACCTGCTGGAATTCTCGATCCGGGCCTACTACCCGGAGCACAAGGACATCAAGGAAACGATGGACGGCTGGACGCAGCGCCAGATCGATCTGATGTTCTCGACGTACTTCAAAAACGTGCGGTTTGACCGGTTCCGCGACGACGTTGACCCGAAGTACGTGCTCAACCTGCTCATTTGGATGGCCGACGGCTACCTGCACCAACAGCGCGCGCTCCATCAGCGCATCGACATCGACGACATGATGGACGAAATGTACCGCTGGTGCGAAATGCTGAAAGCCTATGCGTACAAGGAGGAGTACCGATGAGTCACCCGAGTGACCTCGAACACAGCCCCGTCATCGAAATCCGGGGGCTCAAGAAAGATTACGGAAGCGGGCGCGGCGTGTTCGGCGTATCGTTTGCCGTCGAGCGCGGCGAAGTGTTCGGCTTCCTGGGCCCGAACGGCGCCGGCAAAACCGTGACCATGCGAAACCTCATGGGCTTCATCCGCCCCGACGAGGGAACGGTGCAGATCAGCGGCCTGAACTGCTTCAGTCAGCGCGCTCGCATTCAGGAGCATCTAGGCTACCTGCCGGGCGAGATCGCCTGCATGGACGAGATGACCGGCGCGGCGTTCCTGGAATTCATGGCCCGCATGAAGAAGCTGCGCGACCGCACGCGCATGAACGAGCTGGTGGACTACTTCGAGCTCGACCCCGCGCGGCGCATCCGCAAGATGTCGAAGGGCACGAAGCAGAAGGTGGGCCTCGTGTGCGCGTTCATGACCTCGCCCGACATCATCCTGCTCGACGAACCTACGAGCGGCCTCGACCCGCTCATGCAAAGCCGTTTCATCGACCTCGTGCTGCAGGAGAAGCGACGCGGGGCCACCATCCTGCTGTCGTCGCACCTGTTCGAGGAAGTGGAACGCACCTGCGATCGCGTGGCCTTCATCCGCGCGGGCCAGCTTGCCGCCGTCGAGCGCATGGACGACGTGCGGAAGTCGCGCAAGCGCGTGTTCGTCATCACGTTCGCCGACACCGCGACGCGTGACCGTTACGCCCGCGCGCACGTCGACGCGTCGCCTCAGCCGCAGGGAGCCGCCAACGTCGAGGTTACCGTTGCAGGAAACTTCGACGCGTTCGTGAAGGATCTCGCCGCCTACGACATCGTCGACCTGACCGCGCGCGAGCAAACGCTCGAGGAGCTGTTCATGCACCTGTACGGCACGATGGAGAAAGGGGGCTCCCATGAATAAGACGCTGTTCGCGAAGGAGCTGCGCGCCAACCTGTTCGTCAGCGGCATCATCGCCGCCGTGCTTGCCATGTACATCGGCATGATCATCAGCATGTTCGATCCGAAGCTGGGCGAGAGCCTCGACCTCATGATGCAGAGCATGCCCGAGATATTCGCCGCATTCGGCATGTCGACGCAGGCCACCACCCTCATCGACTTCATGCTGAACTACCTGTACGGCTTCCTGCTCACCATCTTCATCCTCGTGCTCATCCTCATCATGGTGAACAAGCTCATGGTGCGCTACCTCGACCGCGGCGCGATGGCCTACCTGCTTGCAACGCCGAACAGCCGCACGCGCATCGCGCTGACCATGGTAGGCGTGATGGTGACCGTGCTCGTAGCGCTCATTGCCGTGGTCACGGCGCTCGAGGTGGGTTTTGGCGAGGGGATGTTCCCCGGCGAGCTGGATTTCGAGGCCCTGGCACGGGTGAACGCCGGGCTGTTGGCGCTGTGGCTGGCGCTGGCCGGCCTGTGCTTCCTGTCGGCCTGCCTGTTCTCGAACGCCACGGCCGCGCTGTGGGTGGGCGGCGGCCTGGGCATCCTGTTCTTCCTCATGCAAATGGTGTCGAAGGTGGGCGACAAGTTCGAGTTCCTGCAGAACATCAACCCGCTCACGCTGTTCGACTACTACGGCTTGGCCGCCGGCGATGCCTCGGCCGTCGGCGGGGCCGTCGCTCTCGCTGCGAGCGCCGTGGCCCTGTTCGCCGCCGCCGTGGTGGTGTTCGACCGCCGCAACCTCAGCATTTAGCGTTCGAGCGCGCGGCGTTGCACTTCGTCTGAGACGCACTCTTCCGGTGTGAAGGGGACCAGGGTATCCGGCGCGATGCCCGTCCCCGACACGCCTTCGCCGCGGAACGCGGCCTCCGTCTTGCTCATGGGGTACACGAGGGTGTAGTACTCGTCGAACGACACCGCGAGCGGATTCGCATAGTCGACTGCCCCGCTTGTCGCCCGGCCCACCACGCGCATGTCAACCAGCCCTTTGCTGCGCGCCGCCCGCGCAATCTGCACGATGCGCTCGCCCGCCGCGCCCGTGGTCACGTCGGTGAGCAAGCGCACGGGCCGGCCGGGGTTCTCGCCCTGCACCTCGTAGTCCTCGCGCTCAACTTCGCGCACGAAACCCGTTCCCTCGTGCGACGCCAGACGCTCGAGCTCCTCGTCCACCCATCCGGCGTCGGCCGGATCGAGCGACGCCCGCACGGCCATCAGCTGCGCGCGGCGCACGGCGCAGTTGCCAACCGTGTAGTTCGTGTACTGTACCTCGTTGCCCAGCACCTCGCCCACGTTGACGCGCCCCGCGAACAGGGCGGTCAGGATGCGGTTGTACGTCGCATCGTCGAACACGGCGGGAGCGCGGCGCAGGTCGATGATGGTCACGTCGTCCTGCACGCGTACCGGGTCGGCGGGTTCCGCGGCGGCCGCATGGGCCTGCGGGAAGCGCCGCATGCGCACGTCTTCCTCGCTTCCGTCCGCATGGTGCACGAGCACATGGGCGCAGCGGGACACGAGGTCGTCCCATAGCTGCCGATCGGGGTCGTCCCCGTTCACCGGGTTGCCGATGGCGTAGCGCAGATGGTCGTCGGGCTTGCTGCGGTTCAGCAGCACGATGGCGTCGCCCACCGTGAACCGTTCGTCCTCGCGCACCTCGACCACGTACAACTCGTCGCCGTACCGGCGCACCGAGAACCCGCAGCGCTCAGGCTGATAGGGGCATTCCGCGCTCACCAGCAGCGACAGGTTGGGATCGTGCAGCGTCGCGAGATACTGCGTCAGATAGCATGTGAACAGCTCGTCGTCGAGCCGATTTCCCTTCCACGCCTCGCCGAACGCCGTGAGCCACTGCTTCGTCTCGTTGAGCGGCGCCTTTTCGGGCACGCCCGCATAGTCGCGCTCCAACACCGACATGACCGCCTGAAGAATTCGATCTCGCTTTTCCGCCACCATGGGCTCCTCCCCGCACCGCCCCGCGCGATGCCATCCAACTTGCGAAAGGCGGGCGGAAGGGGCATACGCCCCTCCCGCCCGCCGCGTACTCCGGCGAACCTTACTGCGAGGCAACTTCCTTGCCGGCCAGGCGACCGTGCGTGCCCGCCATGCCGATGGAGTTGCCGGCGCACGGCGTGGAATAACCCGTGCCATAGCGGCCGCCCAAGCTGTTGCCGCAGGCGTACAGGCCCTTGATGGGCGCGTACTCCTCGTTCATCACGTTGAGGTGCTTGTCGGTCATCAGGCCCGACATGGTCACCATGGAAGGCGATGCCGAGCGGCTGCCCACGCTGCCCTTGATACCGTAGAACGGCGGCTCGTCAACGGGAATCATCGCGGAGCTGTCCTTGCCGTAATCGGCGTCGGCGCCCGCCGCGCACAGCTCGTTGTAGTGGGCGATCGACTCGAGCCACGTATCCTGCACGTCGGCGGGAACTTCGAGGTAGCCGGCCAACTCCTCAAGCGTGTTCGCCGCGATGACCGTGGTGTAGCCGCGCTCGGCGATGGTGCAGTTCTTCACTTCGCCGCCCTCGGCACCGGGCTGAATGGCGGCCATGCCGTCCAGCATGTCCTGGTAGTACTGCGGACGCCCGCCGTTCGGGCCACCGTGCTCCACGCCCGACGCGCACACGCTCTTCATCCACTTCTGATCGGTGACGAGCCAGGCCGAGCCCTCTTCCTGACGCGCGCTTGCCGTCTGCGCGCCGGTGAGGTTGCCCTCGTTGCAGAAGCGCTCGCCCTTGCTGTTCAGCCACAGCATGGCGTTCGCGCCCCACGGGCCGCCCAGGCCGCCGCCGAGGATCATGCAGCCGCGCGGCGCGGGCTCGATGAAGCCGCCGGCCATGCAGCCCAGCTTGACGGACGAGCCGTCGCGCCCGCCCATGAAGCTGTAGAAGTCGGCCTTCAAGCCGCCTTCGCGCTCGTTGCGCTCCATGTACTCGTTCAACAGCGCCCAGCACATATCGGGGTTGCCGCAGTAGTCGCCACCGGCAAGGACAACGCCCTTCGTGACGTTGATCTGGATGTTCTTGCCTTCTTCTTCCACGATGACGCCGGTCACGTCGCCGTTATCGTTCTGCACGAGCACCACGGCCGTGCTGCCGTAGCGGATGGTGCCGCCCAACGACGTAGCCTTGTCGAGGCACGCCTGATTCACCTTCGGCAGCACCGAGTTCGCGGCGACGCCCTGAATGGGCTCGTCGTTGTACTCGCCCATGAACTGCACGGCGCCCGCCCAGGTTTTGGTGCCCGGCGTAAGCGGGTAGTTGGTCTTGTTCAGGCACTCGTAGATGTCGGTGCCCGCCTGAATCTTGTCGTAGTCCATGTTCGCCTGAACGATGACCCAGCCGTCCTGCGTGTTGTCGTACGTGTAGCAACGTTCGTCGATGCCCATTTCCGCGGCCACTTCCAGCATGTGGTCGAGCGTCGCGCCGGAGTTCTCCACGTAGGCGCGCACGATGTCGGGATAGTTGCGCCCGCCGCCGCGCGTGACGAACTCGTTCACGATGTCGCCCGTGTTCCACGTGCCGAAGCCCTGATCGGTGACGAACTTCGCGTTGAAGCAGCCGAAGTCCTCGCCGTACCAGCTCATCGCGCTCTCAAGCTGCTTCTCGACGGCCACCACTTTGCCGTCCACCTTGCCGCCGTTCGCCTCGGCCACCGTCTCGCATGCCGCGAGGAACGCCTGCGTGCCCGAATGGCCCAGGCCGACAATCACCACGTCGGCGTCAACCGTCTCGTCGGCCGTCACGCTGGGGGTCTCGCCCAGCCAGTCGCCCGGACCCGAGTACCCGAACACGCGACCCTCGGCCTTCGCCGCTTCCTTCGCCGCCGTGCGGTCGACCGGACCCGCGTTGCCGCCGCCGGGACCTCCGGGGCCGCCCGCGCCGCCGGCACCGCCTTCGCCGCTGCCCGACGCCGCCGACGAACCCGCGTCATCCGCACCGCTGCTCGCGGTCGTGGACGCCTGCGGCGCGCAGCCGAACATGCCCGCGGCAGCGAACACGGCGACGCTCGCGGCGCCGCCCTTGAGGAAGCTGCGGCGCGAGAGATACGATCGCCCGCGTGCCAGCCCTTCGTCCAGGTTCATGTCGTTTTCCATGATGCTCCCTTCCCCTTGCTCGATGGAGCGCGTCGCCTGCGATGCCCTCACGGCTGGCGCGCTTCCGTGCCGCGTCGTCCCATCGGAGGCGCGGCCTTCTCCTGCCGCCCTCGGAGGTTCGACGGGCGGCCTTTCAAGGGCAGAAGTATAGGAATCGGCTAATGCCAAAACGGGTGATTTTGAAAAAGGTAGTTTGACCTGGAGATTCTATTTATCGAGCAAATCGATGAGCTGTTGTTTGGAGTGAATACCCAGCTTCACGTAGATGTTTTTGACGTGCACGCGCACGGTGTTCTCGGACACGAACAGCCGCTTCGCGATGGACACGCGCGTATGCCCCTTCGCCAAAAGCCCCAAGACGTCGGCCTCGCGCTCCGACAACCCGTGCGCCTTCACCAGCCGCGCGCAAGCCGTCTGCACGGCATCGTCGCGCTCGACCGCCGCGCTCGCGGGCTCCACGTGCGGCGCCGGAGTCGGCGCCTTGCCCGTGCCCACCGACGAATCGAGGTCGGAGCCCCAGTTGCCCATGAGGAAGCTCGCCGACACCACCGCCAGCACCACGAGCGAGATATCGACGTACAGCACGGTTTGCGCGTCCGAGCCGAAATGCAGGAACAGCACCTGCCCCGCCAGCTCGCCCACCGCGAACCCCAGGAACAGCAACGAGAACACGCCCGGGAACAGCAGGGCGATGCTCGCCTCCTCCCGGCGCGCCAGCTCGAGCATGAGCAGAAACGCGAACAGCCGCACGAGCGTCCACACGCACTCCGACACGAGCGAGCCGTACGTCGACAGACGGGGAACACCACGTTCGACAGCAGCATCACCACGATGCACGGCGTTGACAGCCGCACGAAGAACGCGAGCCCCAGCCGGCCCTTGCTCACGGCCCACACGAGCGCCACGAGGAAGCACACCGCCAAGCCGAGCGCGGCCGAGCCCCAATCGAGTTCGAACTTGATGCTCAGCACTGAGCCGGCCGCCTTCGTGCCCGCGGTCACGCCCAGCACGACGGCGTAGACGGCAAGCCCGTAGATGTATCCGTGCGAGCGCCGCGGGCGCACCACCACCGGCCGATGATCGGGCGTTGCCGCCGCCGCGTCGCCGCCCGCTTCCCTGCGCGCGACAACCACGTAGCACGCCGCGGTGCCCAGCCCGAGGAGCACGGCCGTCACCACCTGGACGGAATCGCCGGTCAACGCGGTGACCAGGCACAGAGCCGATGAAATGCCGAACGCCGCCAACGTTGCCGCGAACGCCTCGTTCGCCTCCATCTTCGCGAACGAGAACGACCACGCGTACATGATGGCCGAGGAGGCCAATCCCACCACCGCGCCGGCCAGGTAATCGGCCCAACCCGTCAGCGCATCGAAGCCCAGAAACACCGTGGCCAGCATGCCCGCGCACGCCGAGACGCTCACGAGGGCAATCATCCACGTGCGCGAAAAGGCCGAAATGTCGAACTTGTAGCTGATGAGGCAGAAGATACCCAGACACGCCGCACCGATGTACGCCGCGAACAGCGGCGAGACGTCGAGGTCCACCGAGTGCATGCTCGCGAACCCGAACGCGCGCTGCTGCCATGCCAGCAACAGCGCCAGTCCCCCTGTTTCCATTTTCAGCCCTGCGCGAAGCAGTGCGCCTACCAGGTTGGACGGCACGGCATCGCGCGAGATCGCGTTCCCCATCGTCGCCCTCCCGCGTCGACCGATTCCTGCAGCGATTTCGTTGATGCTCTAAATAATACTATAGTTCTTCAACCTGTTTGAACTCCCCGTTTTCCACCGTCGCCTTCAAGGTGATGGTCTTGTCGCTGTCGGTGGATTCCCATGAGCGGGCGTACGTGAAGGTGAGGGTGGCTTCGCCCGAGCCGGAGGCCTTGAAGGCGAATATCTGCACGCCGCCTTCGCCCGCCTTGGGTTCGTTGCCGTCGCCCGACGCCACGTAGTTGTCGCCCTCCGCCGTCACGGCATCGCCCTCGATGGCGCACGTCCATTCATAGCCCGTCGTGGGATTCGCATCGAGCTGCACCTCGAGCTCGCCCTGCGAGAACTGCGCGCGGCCGTCGGTGACTTCGACCGCCGTGCCCTGCGCCGCCGTGCAACCCACCGCACACGCGACGAAGGCCGCCATGCACGCCCCAAGCAACACAAGCTTCATCGGCTTCTTCATGGCGGTTCTCCCTTCGTCGCGGGCATGCGTGTTCGCATTACCCTGCATTATACGATGATTGCGCTACTCCTGGATGCTCACGGCGGTGAAGGCGCCATCCTGCACCGTGGCCTTCACCACGATGGTGGTCTTCACGTCGTCGGCGTTCGTCGTGTTCGCCAGCTTCATCGTAATGGTAGAGTCGCCGTTGTTCTGGTCGTCCGCCAAGAAGCCGAAGGCGTGCATGCCGGCCGAGCCCACCACGTCGTTGGCGTTCTGGTCGTTGTAGTTGGAGGACGGAAGATCGGCGTCGGTGTCCTTCAGCACGGTGTTGCCGTCAACCTCGGCCGTCCACTGGTACTGAACGTCCTGGTCGGAGTCGAGCAGCACCAGCATGTCGCCCTGAGAATACGCCGCCCAGCCGTTCGGCACCTTGAGCACGGTACCCTCGCCGATGCTGCCGCCGTCGCCCATCTGGCTGCCGCTGTTGTCCGTACCGGTTCCGTTCTTGCTGTTCTCCACGCTGGGGTTGGCTATGTCGGAGTTGTTGTCGTAGTTGTCGGTGTTGGCCGCGTTGTCGCTCGAGCAGCCGGCAACAGCGAACAGCGCCAACAACAGAGCGGCAACCACGCCGATCATCGACCATTTTGCAGTCTTCGTCATGAGAATCCTCGCTTTCTACGGTGAATGGAAGACACGTTCCGCTCTATCCTAAGCACCTCGCACCACGCGATAGCTGAGGCCGCCGCCTCGTTAATCAGCTGCCACCCGAACGAGTGTTTCACGTGAAACATGCGGTATCGGAGTGCACGGACGGAATGCGGGACTTGCACGAGAAGTTTTGCATCATCGCAGGTCAAATCCAATCTTGCCGAACTATTTCAAAAACTCCGAAAAAGCCGTTGACAGGGCGCAGCATTACCGGCATAATACTTTTTGCTGTTTCGACGTGCGCCGTTACCTCAGCTGGATAGAGGGACTGACTACGAATCAGTACTCGGGGGTTCGAATCCCTCACGGCGCACCATTTCAGCTTCTAATTCCGCAACGACTGGCAGCAGCACGTGCGGTTTTTTTATTGTCCAGAGGAAAGGTACGTACTTGAAGGTTCGAAAATCGAAGCCTCACAGTAAGTAGTTTTCCTTCAGCTCCCCCTTACACCGGCAGTTGAAGGACGACTGCGGTAAGGGAATAATCATGCTCTATCTCTCTCAAATGATGGGTAAGCCCGTCGTGGATACCGAGGGCGAGAAGATCGGTACCATTTCCGATCTTGCCATCTCCACCGGCGAAGTCTTCCCGCGCATCACCAGCCTTGCGTTCCAGGGTCCCGGCAAAGTGCCGTTCATGATCTCGTGGCGCAAATACGTCGAAACGTTCGACGAAGACGGCATCGTTCTCAATGCCGAAGCTCACGATATCCGCTTCAGCTATCTGCAACCTGACGAAGTTCTGCTCGCTCGCGACCTCATGAACCGTCAGATTGTCGATACGCAAGGCATGAAAGTCGTGCGCGTCAACGATCTCAAGCTTTCCGTATCCGGCTCGCAGCTGCGCCTGCTGGGCGCCGAAGTGGGCACGCGCGGCATCCTGCGCGGCCTGGCCCCCTGGCTCGAGCGCGCCGTCGTGGCCGCGGCGAAGCTGTTCGGCAAGAAAATCGACGAGCAGATCATCGCCTGGAACTACATGGACCTGCTCGATCGAGACCTGTCCGAAGTGCAGCTGTCCGTCACGCACAAGCGCCTCGACGAGCTGCACCCCGCCGACGTTGCCGACATCCTCGAGCAGCTCGACCCGCAGCAACGCGCCAACGTGTTCCAGCATTTGGACGACGCGCAGGCCACCGAGGCCATCTCGGAGATGGACGACGAGTACCAGGCCGACTTTATCGAAGACCTCGACGACGCCCGTGCCGCCGGCCTGCTGGGCGACATGGACCCCGACGACGCGGCCGACATCGTGCGCGACCTCTCCTACGAGAAGGCCGAAACGCTCCTGCGCCTCATGGGCGTGGAAGATGCCACCGAGATTCGCCGCCTGCTGGGCTACAAGGACGGCACCGCCGGCGGCATGATGACCACGCAGTTCGTGTCGGTGCGTGCCGACAACACCGTGGGCGAGACCATCGAAGTGCTGCGCGAGCTCGACGAAGACCACCCCACCGTGCATTATGTGTACGTGCTGGACGATTACGACCAGTTCATCGGCGTGCTGTCGCTGCGCACCCTCGTGCTCACCGACGATGCGCGCCCCGTGCGCGAGGTCATGTTCGACGACGTCATTTCCGCCACGCCCGACGAGACGGAAGAAGACGTGGCCGCCGACATCTTCAAGTACGAGCTGCCCGCCATGCCCGTGGTGGACGAACACGGCGTGCTGCTGGGCATCGTCACCGTCGATGACGCATGGGACGCCATCGAAGAGGACGTGAGCGGCGACAAGACGAAGGCAACCCTGCTCAAGGTGTTAGGAGGCCTCGTCGCTTCCATCCTGTTCCTTGCCTTGTACACGCTTGTGCTGCTGCAAATCATCGGCTACGCCGGGAGGTAGGGCCATGATGATGAAAAAGAACGAGAACCGGGAGCTCACGGTGATGGATGCCGAGCTGACCGAAGCCCCCGAGAAGAAGCAACCCAAGAAGATGTGGCTGTTGCTGGCCGCGCTCGGCCCCGGCATTGTCACCGCCATGGCCGGCAACGATGCGGGCGGCATATCCACGTATTCCACGGTAGGTGCGAAGTTCGGCTTCGCCACGCTGTGGGTCATCCCCCTCATGTGCATCCTGCTCATCGTCGTGGAGATGACGGCCGCGCGCATGGGCGCCGTCACCGGCAAGGGCTTCGCCGCGCTCATCCGCGAGCGCTTCGGCATCCGCCTCACGGCGCTCGCCATGTTTGCGCTGCTCATCGGCAACGTGGCCACCACGTTCTCCGAGTTCGCCGGCATTGCGAGCGGCATGGAGATGTTCGGCGTGTCGAAGTACCTGGCCGTGCCCGTTGCGGCGGTGGCGGTTTGGCTGCTGGTGGTGGGCGGCAGCTACAAGCGCGTGGAGAAGGTGTTCCTCATCCTGTCGCTCGTGTTCGTCACGTACATCGTGGCGGCTTTCATGGCCGAGCCGAACTGGGAAGAGGCGCTTACCAGCACCGTGGTGCCGCACATCGTGCAAGATCAGAGCTTCGTATCGCTGGTCATTGCCATGATTGGCACCACCATTGCGCCGTGGATGATGTTCTTCAACCAGAGCAACGTCGTGGAAAAAGGCGTGTCGGTGAAAGACCTGTTCTCGCAGAAGGTGGACGTGGTGGCCGGCACCATCGCCGCCTGCCTGGTGGCATGGTTCATCATCGTGACCACGGGGTCGGTGCTGTTCCCGCAGGGGATCGAAATCGAGTCCGCCGCCGATGCCGCCCGCGCGCTGGCGCCCTTCGCAGGGCACTACGCCGAAGCGCTGTTCGCCATCGGCCTCATCGCCGCATCGTTCCTGGCTGCGTGCGTGCTTCCGCTTACCACGGCGTTCGTGATTTGCGAAGCCTTCGGCTGGGAAGCAGGCGTTTCGTTCAAGTGGAAAGAAGCGCCGCTGTTCAAGAGCATTTTCACGTTCGTGATTGCGTTTTCGGCCATCATCGTGCTCGTGCCGAACATCGACCTCATGGGCGTCATGCTCACGGCTCAGTTCGTCAATGGCCTCGTGTTGCCGGTGCTGCTGGTGTTCATGGCCATCATCGCCGCGGACAAGCGGGTTATGGGCGCGTATCGCTCGCGTATCGTGTCACGCGTGCTCATCTGGGTCACCGTGGGCATTGTCACCGTGCTCACCGCCGTGCTGCTGGTGATGCAGGTGCTGGGTATCTAGCTAGAAAGGTGCAGCCGCCGGCTGCGTTGACGCCTACTTGGCATCAATCAGACGGCGGCTTTCATCCTGGAGTCGTTCGGCCAAGATCGCACGGCTGTCTTCTGCGTTGCGAGCGCAGTCGAGCAGCATCTGCACGGTCAAGCTGGCCAGATAAGCGTCCATGCTTTCCTCGATGAGATCGTATGCTTGCTTGATGTCCTGCACCATCGCGCCGCCCTTGCGCGCGTCGCGCTTGGCACGCGTGGACTGCTTGGCGTCGTCATCGAGAGCTTCGAGGATTTCCAACACGTTCGTGTCTGCCGGGTCCTTGGCAAGGCGATACCCGCCGTGCTTGCCCGGACGGGCCTCGATGATGCCCGCGTTGCGCAGAAGCTGTGCGAGCTGAATGAGGTAGTCGCGCGGAATGGACATATCCTCGGCGATATCTTTTGAGGAGCATGTGGTACCTTGCGCAGCCAAGTACAAGATGGCGCGCATACCGTAATCGGTGGATGCCTTGAGTTGCACTGCTGTCTCCTAACTCTACGGCGCTCGGCATGCATGATGCCTGGTGAGCGGCCTACTTATATATGCCTGGTAGTCAATTTCTCCTTAGAAAACAGCAAACGACGCATTCGCAGCGTCGTTTGTGGCCGTACACCCTTGCGGCTGCGAGGGAGAACTAATCTAAGGTGGTCCGAGTGTACCCAATGCAAAACGATTATAGCAAGGTCAAAGATGGGTTTGCAGGTCAAATCGAATTGAAACGGTTACGTTTGCGCTAACTCCCCACACCTGCGCCATTATCGTGCAACGGCGCCGTTACGTCGATGCTATACTGCACCCCATGGACACAAAAGCACAACTGCGCTCGCAGGTGCTCGCGCGCCGCGATGCGCTGCCGGAAGAGGACCGCGCACGCAAGAGCGCGACCATCTGTGCGCGCCTCGAACAGCACCTCTGCGACGCGTTTGCGACCCGCGCTCGCGGCGGCGCGAGCGAAGCTGCGGCACCCGCCGTGGCCGTGTTCGCGTCCATGCGCAGCGAGGTGGACACGCAGGCGTTCGTCGACGCGGCCTACCGACGCGGCTGGGAGGTGTGCTTTCCCTGCATGGTGCGCGAGGCCGACGGACAGCCCGCGCGCATGCGGTTCTACCGCGTGACGCGCGCGCAGCTCGATGCGGCCCGGGCGCGCTTCCTCGATACGCCCCTGCGCTGTCTGGCGTGCGCCGCGCTCGAAGCCGACGGCTTCGCAGCCGTTGCCGCCGAAGACCTCGATGCCGTGGTGGTGCCCCTCGTCGCATTCGACGACGACGGCAACCGCCTGGGCTACGGCGGCGGCAACTACGACCGCCTGCTCCCCGCCCTGCGCGACGACGCCGTGATAGCAGGCATCGCCTTCGAAGAACAGCGTGTCGAAGCCGTTCCCGTCGAACCCCACGACCGCCCCCTCCCCACATCGTAACCGCCTAGCTGGTTGTCGGCGCCGCGCAATGGAGGCATTGTCAGCCTGGAAAGCGCCGTGTACAATAGCAGGCGAGCCGCAGGGAGCTGGTAACTCCCCACGGCCCTCGGATCGCTTCGGCGGTTCGGACTTTTAGTGCTGTCCCGGTTCGTCCTCTTGGGACGACCGGGGCTTATCTTTCGACAGCGCCTGCAGCACAAGCGCCGTCGCCTCAACCATCAAGCCGCTTACCGCAACCATCAGGCAAAGCACCTGCAAGACTACCCCGATAACAGCCAACGTCACATCATCCATAGAGGACACCTCCCTTCCGTATCTAGAATCGGAAATGGGTGTGTAGAGAGGTGGTTCCTCCCCGCCGGGTGATCCGTGCTTCAAGTATAACAACCTGATCTAGCACATCGATGGCGTGCGTCCAGCGGGCGACGACGGCCATTCTCTCGCGAATTCTCTGCGGGTTCTACGCCGAACGTACGGCGCAGACCTTCGTTTCCAGCGCATTTTCGACGTGCTTCCAACGTGCTTCAAGCGCGCCTCCAGCGCGCCGCCCCACCCGCCGGCATCACGCGGGTTGGTGCAACCTCCGGCGCAGGTTGCAACAAAGCGTTAGAATAGCAGCCACCTTGCGCGACCGCTTTTCATCCCTCGCAAACGGACGGACGACCTCACGATGCATGCACCGCACACGCTCGACCGGAAAACCGTGCTCCTCGCCATCGTGGCCACCCTCGGGTTCGGCCTGCTGCAAGGCGCGCGCCTGCTCGACGTCAACACCGGGCCGTACAGCCCGAGCCCCTACGCCCTGCTCGGCCTCGTGGTGGACGGCCTCACGTTCATCGCCGTGGCCGTGCTGTCGTACGCCGGCCGCATCGACCGGGCGCGGCCGCTGTTCATCGCGGCCATCGTGGCGAGCGGTCTGTACGCCGCACTCGTCGTCTCCGGCAGCACGAACGAGGTGGCGCTCGTCGCTATGCAGGTGACGGCCGGCATGGGGTGGTCGCTGTCCATTCTGTGCTGGATGGAAGTATTCACCAGCTATCGGCCCCGGCTTTCGCTGCCCATGATCGCCCTCGGCTACCTCATCAACACGCTGCTCCCGCCGCTCACGAGCATGGTGCTGCCCGGTGCGGCGGGACGCAGCATCATGCTGCTGGCGTCGTTCGCGCTTTCCACCATCGCGCTCTACTGGTGTCTGCGCAACAACCCGTACGTGGCGCAGCGCATGCAGGAACCGGTTGCGCCCACCACCTCCATGGCTGAGGCGCTCGCCCGCACGAAGCGCGCGGTGGTCAGCACCATTTCCTTCTCGCTCATCTGCGGATTCGTCATCGAGCTCGACATCTTCAACAACTTGCAGTACGCGCAGACCGACCTCACCGGATTATTCGGCATCATCGCCGCGCTCGGCATGCTGGCGGTGCTGCTCGTGGTGAAACCGCGGAAGGCGAACATCGACTACATCAGCCCCATCACGGCGCTGTGCCTGGTCACCATCCTCTTGTACCGCAGCCTCGACTTCGCCGACGGCTACGCGGCCGGCGCGCTCATGACCACGTTCCTCATGTCGTTCTACGTGCTGTTGTGGCTCATGTTCATCAGCGAGGCGCACGAGCGCAAACTCCCCGCGTTCTTCCTGTTGGGCCTGGCCATCGGCGTAGCACGGCTGTCGGTGGCGCTCGGCCGCTTCGTGGCGCAGATGCTGCTGGAAAACACGGGGCTCGACCCGCAGATCGCGCTCGTGGGTTCGGTATGGCTGCTCGTGGCAACGCTGTCGCTCATGTTCTGGAGCTATCAGCGCTACACCGCCAAGCAGCGTCTCGTGGGCGTCGAGGACGCGCCCGAAGAGCCGACGGCGCCCCTTCGGCTCACCCCCGACGACGCGCTCGAGCAGCTCAAGGAAACGTTCGGCCTGTCGGCACGCGAGTACGAGATGATCGAGGAATTCGCCGCCGGCCGCAGCGCGCGCCACATCGCCGACACCTTCACGCTGTCCGAGCACACGGTGAAAACCCACCTGCGCCACGCCTACGCGAAGATGGACGTGCACTCGCGCCAGGAACTCCTCGACCTCATCCAGGAAATGGGTACGGGGAAGCGGAGCTGACCCGACGCGAGCGCGCAGAGCGTTTATGCCGTAGCCAACGCGGCTCCCGTCAGGCGGCCCATGGTGAGCGCGCTCGAGTTGGAGCAATGGCGCACGAAGCTGCGGTTGTACATGAAGCGGTGCGTCGCCTCGCCCACCACGAACAAGCCCGGGATAACCGCGCCGCTCTCGGTGATGGCCTGGCACGACGCGTCGGTTTTCACGCCGCCCATCGTGGCCACGTAGGAAGGCACGAACGACACGAGGTAGAAGGGGCCGTCGCCGTACGGCACCAGCATGTCGGCCTTCTTGCCGAATGCCTCGTCGACGCCCGTCCCGGCTGCCTGCTGATACGCCTCGAACGAGCCCGCCAACTCGGCGGCGCCGGCAGCGGCAGCCAGCTCGTCGATAGTGTCGGCCTTCAGCACATCGTCCGTGGACAGGCCCTTCTCGATGACGGCCGCCACGTCGGCGTTCGAGCTGTCGAACAGCACGTAGTACGGCCCCGCCTCGTTATCGGTCATGGACGTGGCCAAGGCCGTCACCGGAGCCGCCTCGTTCACGAAGCGCGCGCCCTTCGCATCCACGAGCATCTTCGCCGACGTTGCCGCCCCGTCCATGCCGGTGTCGCACAGCTTCTTGAAGCCCGCGTCGGCCTTCGTCAGCGCCCGCGTGGGCATGATGACGTTCGGGATGACCCACGGGTCCTCGTACAGCGCCGCACCGATGGCGGACGCCATGGTCATGCCGTCGCCGGTGTTCATGGCGTTGCCGAGGTACTGGAAGCCCATCTTGTTGATGGCGGGCACCAAGCTGTCGCAGTAGTCCGCGCTGCCGCCGAAGCCGCCGGTTGCGAGCACCACCGATCCCGCGCGTAGCTCCTGCGCGCCGGACGGCCCTTCCACCTTCACGCCCACCACGGCATCGCCGTCCATGATGAGCTCCTTCGCCTCGGTGGACACCATCGTCTGCACGCCCAAGCGCTCGAGCTCGGCGGCGAACACGTTGGCCACCTGCACGCCCGCTTCGGTGCTCGGGTCGGCGCTCGTGTCGGGCTTCACCGTGTCGGTGCCCACCATCTCCTTCGTAAACGACTTCTCGAACGAGACGCCCATCTGCTCCACCCACGCGATGGTGGCGCAGCTTTCCTCCATCAGGTGCTGCATGCGGCTGTAATCCGGGTACGGCGCGTCCACCTTGCCGATTTCGGTGAGCTCGCGATAGCGGCCCGTGAATGCATCCATCGTGTCGGGCGTCTCGCTGTCGTAGCGCCAATCGGCCTGGTTCTCCGCAACCTGGGCGATGGACACGTTGCCCTTCGACGTGAGGAACGTCGAAGTGAGGAACGGCGCCTTGTCCACAAGGATCACCTTCGCCCCCTGCTGGGCGGCGGAAGCCGAACACGCAAGGCCCGCCAAGCCCGAGCCGATGACCACGATATCCGCCTGCGTCGCCTCGCCTTGCGTCGGCGCGCCGTCGGCCTTCTTGGACTCCGGCTGCGGCGCGCATCCCGTCAGCGCCAGCGAACCGCCCAGCACCATCGCGCCGATCACGAACTGCCTTCTCGAATATATGCTCCCCATAATCTTCTCCTCTCGATGATGGCGGCCCGTGCCGCCTCGAACGGCCCGCACTATACGATGCACGCGGCAGCGCACCATCGCACGAAAGGATGTAATTGCACAAAAATACCCGGACAGCAGGCCACCGTCCGGGCAAAAGAGCGCGCATAACGCGCCGAAGCGAAGCGTTCAGCAGGATGGTGCCCGCATGACGCGCCGAAGCGCCGAAGCGCCCCGGCGTCCGAACGCCCCGCCGCTACGCCTTCACCGCGCCGTACTTCGAAATATTCAGCACGAAGATCGCGGCGATCATGAGCACAGCGCCCACGCCAAGCGAGATCCACGGGCTGCCCGTCAGGCCGGCAATCACGTAGCCCACGATGCACACGGCCGCCACCACGGACGCGTACGGCAGCTGCGTGGCCACGTGGCGCAGGTGGTTGCACTGCGCGCCCGCCGACGACAAGATGGTGGTGTCGGATATGGGCGACACGTGGTCGCCGTACACCGCGCCGCCCAGCGTCGCGCCGATGGCCACGAGGAACAGCGGGTCCTGCGCCGGGAACACCCCGATGACGATGGGCAGGATGAGCGCGATGGTGCCCCAGACGTGCCCATGGCAAAGCCGATGAACGCCGCAACCACGAAGATGACGGCCGGCAGCAACGCCAAGCCCACGCCGATGCTGTTCAAGAACCCGCTGACGAACTCGCCCGTGCCCAGCAGGTAGCGGCAGGTGCCGCCGAGGCTCCACGCCAGCACGAGAATCATGATGGCGCCCACCATGGAACGCACGCCTTCGGCAACGCCATCCATATAGCCCGCCAGCGTCATCAGCTTGCGCGGCAGGAACATGGCGGCCGCAACCACCAGCGCCACGCACACGCCGATGCACAGGCCGAACACGGGGTTCTCGCCCACCGCGACGGCGAAGTCGACGCCCTGGAAGAAGCCGCCCGCGTACAGCATGCCCAAGATGGAGAAGATGATGAGCACCACGATGGGGATGATGAGGTCGAACGTGCGGCCCTTGTCCGAGATGGACATGCCCTTGAATTCCTCGACCGCGATCTGCGCGGCTTCATCAAAGACGCTCGAGCTTCTGGGGGTCGCGGTGAGGGACCAGCAGGAGATCCTGCAGCTCGCCTCCGTGGCGCCCATGGTGCTGGACACCGCCCTGAAGGAGACCTGGGGGAACAAGAGGATCAAGAGCCCCACCAGGTTTATCCTGAGCCGTATGAGGCAGGCAGTTTCCGCATAGGAGCCGGAAACGCCGTGTTGACAATATGATGGAATTACCCTGAAAAGCTGTCCGCGAGGATGGCGGGAATAAATTTATAAATTTAAAGAACTCATCCTGCCCATCCGTGAGGACCGGCAGGAATCAAACGGAAAATACCATTAAAGCGACATAACCATGACATCACAGGAAGCCAATTCAATCCCGTTGGGAGACATCCTCTCCCATTACGGTTACGAGCCGTCCAGACGGTACGGCGGCTATGACATGTACCGTTCCCCCTTCCGTTCCGATACTTCCCCGAGCTTCAAGGTTTTCAGGGAGGAGAACCGCTGGTATGATTTTGGGGACGGTACGTATGGCAGGGCGGTGGATCTGGTCATGCGTGTGGAAAACTGCTCCTTTCCGCAGGCCATGAAGGAACTCGGAAGGATGAGAACCTCCCCGCAGCTTTCCATGCCTTCGATACGGAAACCGGAAACGGTGTCAGGAAGGCTTCCGGCAGCCGCCCCGATGACCGTCCTGAAGGTCATTCCCGTTCAGAACAGGCATCTGCTTGACTACGCCGCCTCACGTGGCATTGACGGGGAGATTGTCCGTAAATACTGTGTGGAGATCCACTACTGTTTCGAGAGGAATCCGCGTGAGAAATACGCGCTCGGATTCGCCAACGACCACCGGGGTTTCGAGTTGCGGAACAGCATGTTCAAGGGGTGCGCCTACGCCAAGGATATTACCTGCATCAGTGAAGGCAACAGGTCCTGCGCCGTTTTCGAGGGCTTTTTTGACCTTCTCAGTTTCAAGCAGTACGCAAGGGAGCATCCGGAGATGCCCGCACTTGGAAAGCTGGACGTGTGCGTATTGAACTCCACGGCCATTGTGGACCGTTCAAAGGATTTCCTTTCAAAGTATGAGAAGGTGCACGCCTTTCTCGACAACGACGCCCCGGGACGCGGGGCACTGGGAAAGATACGGAGCTTCCTTCCTGAAGACGTGATACTGGTGAACGAGTCGGAACGCCTGTACCCCAGGTGCAATGATTTTAACGAATTCCTGCAGAAGGCCGGGTGTCCGGCAGCGGGACATGAAATATGAAGAGCAAAAAAACAGAACGATGAAAACATTTGAGGAAATATACCGGGATGCGGCAGTCCGGAACGGCTGCAATGCCGGGAAAACGTTTGCGAGGGTCATGTTCGAGGAGGGCATGAACCAGAACCTTGAGCGTTGCATGGACAGGGCCGCCGGTTCCCATACGGACCTCATGGCCTTTGCCGGATGGTTCGGAAAGCGTCTGGCCAAGGAATCTGTCAGGTGCAATGCCGCCCGCGTGAACTTCTCCCAAGACATAACTATAGAAGGCAGGAAATACGCCACCCGGTTCGGTACGGTCACTTTCTGCACGGAGGAAAAGAAAAGCCTTGAGGAACGTGCGGAAGAGATTGCCGGAAGACTGCTGTCATCCGGCCTGTCAGATGACCTAAAAACGTTGTTGAAAGAAGCCGTACTGACCGGCTACGATTTACAGAAGGATGATTTTGATGAGGATTAAACGATCAGGCATGAAACAGAACAATGACATACCGGATAAAATCATGGAACGTATCCGCAAGCTGATGCGTCTGAAGGAGTCCACCACTTCCGAAGGTGAAGCACGGGAAACCGCCCTAACATGCTGCCATGACGCGCTTATTGACAAGTACCTGGAAAAAATAGGAGCCGGCACTTCAAAGGCACATCCGAGAAAGACCGGAACCGACCGCTCCGCGTATTACTCAGGCATGGGTGACGGCAGGAACATCAGTCTGAACCGGCAGATAAAAGGAGGTGGTATATGACAGTATTGTGGATATCATTTGCGGCCCTGTATGCACTGGGCATGCTGTGGCTTGCGTATCAGATCAGGACCGCCCCCAGTGATCTGGATTTATGGGGCGAGGAAATAGAATAAACCGTTAAAATCATAATAGTATGTACTTTATACATTATATACAGACTTATGCGTCGGTCAATAGGAAAGGCAGCGAGCTCCAGAGCCATATCCTGAAGTTCAAGGACTGCCTGCTCAAGGACCGGAACGCACTGGATGATCTGAAAGAGGAGATTCATTGCCGGATAGAAGAACTGGATGCCAGGTATCCGCGTACCCAACCCCTGCATTTCGATGCGGGAAACGATTCCGAAAGATGGTACATCCATGTGAAAGGAAAGCCGGACAATCTTGTATGCATCATCTCCATTGCAAAAGTGAGGAACCTGCTGGGAAAAGGCATAGTTTCCTTTCCCGGGAAAGACAAGGACGGAGAGAAAGGATGAGGAACACATACTGGTTTGCCGTGGACTATAACGGTACGGGACATCTTTTCACCTGTCCTCCCGAAAGGGACACGGGGATGTGGACCGGCGAGGAAGCCCTTTACATCCCCAAAGGACAGTTCGGAGAGATGTTTCCGCGAATCACCTGGCAGGACGCGCCGGTGGTGGTGACCCTGGAGGTGCTTCCCTGCGTGGAGACCCGGCGGCTGCGTCTTGTCAAGCGCTGCCTCCATCTTCTGCGGAGGCATACCGGCAGGAATCAGTCAAAGGATATGGAGGATTCACAATAACTCCCCCTGATGGTAGATGTATTAAGAAAGTTGAAGCTATAAATTGGATTTAATACAATAAGACCTATGGAAGCATTAACGGCATTACAATGGGCAAAAGAGGGTTATGTACCTAACGCTGATGCGGTAGGTGAAGAACGTTGGACTAATTGTTTTCACGGGCAGAAAGCAACATACTACAAAGACAACGAAGTTCACAAAGACTCTGAAACTGCAAAGGACATGCTTAGAGCTAAACGAAAAGAGCACAAAAAAGCATCAGATAAAAGGGACGAGAAGCGAAAAAAAAACATGGCTTATCGAGAGAACATGAAAACAGAATGGCAGTGGCTCCAGGAAGGTAGGATACCGAATCCGAATGCACGGTGGGAATATGGCGAGATTCTGAACAATACATTCAACGTGTGCAGTTACGGCAGCAAATATTGCTATTGTCATATTGATGAAACACATATACCCAAAGATAGTGAAGAGCTACAGAAAGCCATTTTTGATTTTCAACGGAAATAGCTGGATATGACTATAAACGATATAGAAAGGAATGAATTATGAATAAAAGAACAATTCAAATAGATGTTATCGGTCCGATAGAAGAAACTGAATTAATGAAATGTAAATTGTATGTTGATGGTCGTGTGTGTGTAATCGGAATGTCACGATATGACTATGAAGAGTTAATGCGAGAAAAAGTGTTTATCCGGGATGGTAAGAGCGTTGATTCTGCTGGTGTGATAAACACGACTAACACTTTCGTTGAAGATGATTAATATTAAATTAAGAATGAGTATAGAACAAATTATATTCAACCTTCTCAATAAGAACGCTCATACATGGGTTAGATATTGGCAACAAAAGGAGATGTCAGGTTTAACAATGCCCGGAGAATATATTGAGATAAGGACTTTTTTCTTATCAGGCATCGAACTTTCTGATTTTTTAGAAGCCGGATTCAAAATCAATAAAATACAATCTCAAAAAATAGATGCAGATGCCTATTGTGACATTCTGCTAAATAAAACCGATTAAAAATGGAAATACAAGGAAAAGTTATCGCCGTACTTCCCATAAAGGATGGGGTCGGCAAAACTTCCGGCAACGAGTGGAAGAGCCGGGAATTTGTCCTCGAGACGGAGGAAAGCAGACCGCAGAGCCTGTGCCTGCAGCTGATGAACGCCAACATCGACCGGTATGCGGTTGAAGCCGGCCAGACTGTGCATGTGAAATTTGACTGTTCCGCCCGCCAGTGGGAGAACCGGTGGTTCAATACCCTGACGGCCTGGGAGGTGACCGTCATCAAAGCAAAGGAGGCATGAGAATGAATACGGGAAAAAAGCTGTTTCTGTGTGCGGGACTGCTGGCATTCTTCCTGTCGGTATCGGCACAGTCCTACTCATTGCGTACCAATGTGATCGGTCTGGCAACGACCAACCTGAATCTGGAGGCTTCCATGACGCTGAACCGTAAATGGTCACTGCACCTGCCCGTGCAGTACAACCCGTTCAAGTTCGGCCGCAACCGGCAGTTCCGCAATTTCTATGCGGCCCCCGGAGTACGCTACTGGCTGCTGGAAAGCTACATGGGCGGATTCATCGGCATGTACGGTACGGCCGGCACCTACAGCGTGGGGAACCTGTTCGGCAACAAGTACCGCTACGAGGGGGAAGGCTACGGAGTAGGTTTAAGTATCGGGAAGGCCTACCAGATAGGCAGGCGCTGGAACCTCGAATGGGAAGCCGGTGCGGGTGCCGTATGGCTGGCTTATGACAAATATCTGTGCAAACGCTGCGGGGACCTTGTCGGACAGGAGTACGGCTGGCATTTTCTTCCGACCCGTGCAGCTCTCAATGTCGTGTATCTTTTTTAAGCGGGAAGGATGAGGACTACAAGACGTATCATACCGTTTGCACTGCTCTCGGGCCTGCTCCTTTCCTGCGGATCGGAGCACCGTCTGGCACGCGTGCGCATCTCGCAGCCCGGGGTGAGGGAGGCGACAACGGATACGGCCTGCAAGGTGCCGGAACAGATAGCATGGACAGACGACAAGGGTGAGCGGCATATCGTCACGCGGGCCGAGAAAGACAGCGTGACCGGTGAGGAGATCACTTCCGTGGAACTGTCCGAAATCACCGTAATGGCCAGAAGCAAGCAGGTGGCGGAAAGAAACGGGAAGATAAACCTGGACTTTGTCGTGACGGTTCCGGGAGAGCTGATCAGCAACAAGTGGCAACTCCAGCTGGCCCCGGTGGCCTACAAGCCTTCGGATACGTTATATCTGGACAGGATCTTCCTTTCAGGGGCTGACTTTGCCAAGATGCAGAAAAGAGGCTATATGCGCTACCAGGCGTTCATCAACTCCATCATACCCGACAGCCTGTACCTGCAGAAACTGTTTGACGGGAAAGGCTACAGGAAGGCACTGGCCGAACTGGAAGAGGAATACTTCCAGGCCTGGAAGCACGAGGTGCTGCAGAAAGAACGCTGGATTGACTGGTCGGACAAGGCCAATGCCCGGTTTGCCCTGTTCAACTGGCGTGTCGAGCAGAACCGGAGAGCCATCGCCGGCTACAATTCAATCCTGGAGCATCTTCCCGCCTACTGGATGACCAGGGAGCTTGAAGGGAAATATATCCCTTCCAGATGGAGGATGTTTGCCGAAGACGGATATAAGATCCGTACCCGGAGCATCTCCCCTGAAGATTCCGCCACCATCACGAGGCGTTTCACCGATTACGGCAAGATGGCGGAGAACCAGAAGAGAAAGGAACAGGCCGGTGCCATGTATGACAAATATGTGCGTTTTCCGTATGAGCCGGCCCGTCTGGATACGGTCATCCGGGAAGGGAACAAGTTCGTCTATTACTACAAGCAGGAACTCCCGGCCACGGAAAACACGAAAAGGATAGATCTGACGCTTGACGGACTGATCCTTTCCAAGGACGAGACACGTACCCCGCTTCCGCCGTCGGACACGATCACCTATTTCATATCGAGCATGGTGCAGTTCCTTGACCGGACTCCCCGCTATAAAAAGAAGATTGTCACCCGCAAGGACGAGGTAAGCCTGCGCGCATACGTGGCCTATAAGACAGGCAGTACCGAGTTCCGGGAGGAAACCGGAAACAACAGGTCGGAAATCGACAAGGTGTTCAAGGCGATACGGAGCATAAACTATACAGGAGAGTTCCTCATAGACAGCGTGCTGATGACCGCGACCTCATCTCCGGAGGGTGATGCGGGGATGAATCTGTTCCTGTCCAGGGGACGTGCGACGGAACTGAAAAAGTACCTTGCAAGACGTACGGAGGATGCGGAAGGCGTTGACACCATCTTCCGCCCTGCATGGCGGGGGGAAGACTGGGAAAGGCTGCGCGGACTTGTCGCAAAAGACGACACCCTGAGACACCGGCCGGAACTGCTCCGGATCATGGAGGAAACAAGGAATCCGGACATCCGTGAGCACGCCCTGAGAAAATATCCGGAGGATTACAGGAGAATCCGGGAAAAGCATTATCCTCTCCTGCGCGGAGTGGAATTCCTGTTCCATCTCCACCGGCGGGACATGATTCAGGACACGGTTGTGATGCCGGTCATCGACAGCACCTATATGGCTGCCGTGCGGATGATAGAGGACAGGAGGTACAAACAGGCTCTTGCCCTGCTGGACGAGCACTACCCGGCAGACTATAATACCGCTGTCTGCCTCATGTCGCTCGGCTATGACGCCCGTGCGCTTGAGATCATGCGGGAACAGCGGGACACATCAGACCGGAACTACCTGCTCGCCATCCTGTACAGCCGCCTGGGGCGCAAGGAGGATGCCGTCAAGTCATATGTCAGGTCATGCGACCAGGATGCCGGCAAGATATGGCGCGGACGGCTGGACCCCGAAATAAACACGCTTATTGAAACTTATAATTTATACAAAGATGAATATTGACAGAAAAGTACTGGTACTTGCGTCATTCCCCGCAATAATGCTCGGCGGCTGCAATTTCAATGAGGACTTCTGTATCCGGGAAGGAGAACTTGTAGCCTGGTGCGATTTCAGCGGAATAAAGGAAAAGCCGCCTGTCCCCCAGGAAAGACACGTCATCCCTTTCGGAACGGATGTGCCGTATTCCGAAGGGACAACGTTCACACAGGATACACTCCGCTGGAGCCTGCCCCAGGGGGCATACAGGTTCCTGTTCTATACGGGGAACTATGAACTGCTGGACAGGAATGACTATCATGAGACGCGTCTGTCCGTCCGGACTGACACCATTGACGGGGGGGCGCACATTTCAGAGGTACAGAAATTCTGCTGTTCCTCGGCCTTCAGTGAAAGGCTTGAATACCGGAATCCCAAACGGGTAAGGATACAGCCTGCGGCTTTTGTCCAGAAACTGAACATAAAGATTAACGTGTCCGGCAACACCGTACCGTTGTCCGGCTTGAACTGTACCCTTTCGGGAATCTCTACGGCCAGGTATCTGGCCTCCCGTGAAAGGACCGGAACCGCAAGTGCGACCGCCTCCTTCGCAAAGAAGGCCGACAATGTATGGACGGCGGGCCTTTATGTGTTCGGATTCAGTCCGGCGGCAGAGAACATTCTTGCCGTAGAGGTTCTGATGAAGGAGGAGGACTCCGTATTCAATGAACGGCAGTCAGTTGACCTGACCCCGTATCTGCGGGGATTCGACGGTGACGAGATCTCGCTGGAGCTGGACCTGCACATCGGCAGGGAACTGGAGATTGGCGGGCCGGTCATCATCCCGGACTGGGAGGACACCCCCGAAACGGAATTTCCATAAGACTATAATTATAACAAAACCAAATCAACAAGAAAAATGAAAACAAGAATTATGATTTCGGCAGCGGTAATTGCCGCCGGGATGCTGGCTTCATGCAGCAACAAGGAAATAGTGGACGAACAACCGGAAACAGACGGGGTTTCAGCCTCCGTACTGAATATTGTGCCGACAGTCGGCACGGACACGAGGGCCGGCTTCGTGCCGAAAACCGAATGGGCGGTAAATGACGCCATGGGGCTGTTCATGTACAAGGCCACCGGATGGGGGGACGCCTATCCGCGTTATGACGCGCAGAACAACAAGTCCACAAAAACAGCGGCCGGATGGAGCCAGGCAAAACCCGTCTATCTTCTTTCGGACAAGGCGACGATATGGGCGTATTACCCATACAACCAGGCCGTCGCTGACGGTACCAAAGTCCCCGTTCCCATCAATGCGGGAACCTCTGTCGACTACATGTGGGGAAAGAGCACAAACCAGGTGTCGGTCATTGAAACGGATGCCGTCATTCCCATGAAACATGCATTGTCCCAGCTCGTCATCCGTCTGAAAGTTTCTCCGGAATATCATAATGACGGCAACCTGACATCCGCGAAACTGAAATCCAAGGCGGCCAAGTTCGGAACCTCGGGGACAATGAACCTGAACGACAACGGAAGGATCATCTTCTCCCCGACATCCACGGAACTCTCATGGACTCCCAACACGACCATTCCGGCACAGGGGAACCCGTCGGTAGACTTCGCCGCCGCAATCTATCCCATGAGCCTGGCATCCGGAGAAGTCAGCATGGAGGTCGTCATCGACGGGGCAACCTATACCTATTCCATTCCCCAGATAAGCTGGGAAGCCGGAAAGAGATATATCTATTCGATAACGATGCGCTCCAATGACGCGGAAATCGGAGGCGAAAACGGACAGTCCGTAACCATCGAGCCATGGGGTTCAAGCGAATCCGACGTAACGCTTGTACCGGTCAAATAAATTACAGAACAACAGGGGACTCCGGTCCCCGTCCTAAAAAAACAATCATGGTAAAATCAATAACAACGATAATCTGCGGCTTCCTTGTCCTGCTGTCCGTATCCTCCTGCCGGAAGGAACAGGAGGAGCCATGCCCGGAAAACGGCCGTGTCACCTTTACCGTCGCCCAAACGCGTGCCACCCAGGAAGGCACGTTCGAAAAGGGAAACTCCATAGGCGTATTTGCCATCGAGCCCAAGACCGGCGTGTACTGGGCCACAAATAACAAATACACCTATGACGGCCGGTCATTCAAACCCGCAACGGAAGAGGACAACATCATTGTGACGGTGGGGACCGATCTTGACTTCTATGTATATTATCCTTTCAAGGAGGGGCAGACAGACATCACCGCCATATCCCATTCCATAGGAGACCAGCAGGAAAAGTCCGGATGGCTTTCAGCCGATTTCCTGACAGCATCCTATACGGACGTAATACAGGACTATACGATACCGCTGCATTTCGAGCACCGGCTGTCGACCGTGGAGGTCCGGGTGGAAGGAAGCGACCGCGTGGACGGCGCCCGTATGGAAAATGTGAAATACGGCAGCCGGTTCAACCTGCTTACCGGAAAAACCGTTACGGACGAGACCAGGGGAAGCTATGCCATGTACAGGTACAGTTCCGGGAACCTCACCACGGTATTCCGGATGACCATACCCGCCCAGACCCTTACGACAACCTCCAATTACATAACCCTCACAGGAACCCCGGACATGAAGCTGCGCGGCACTTCCGACATGACCACCGAACCCGGCAGAATCCACAACTACCGGATAGATTACAAGATACGGATAACCGTCCTTGACTATCCGCAGGGTGGAAGCACCACAGGTGCGGGCCTGTACGACATGGGAGGCACCTGCACGGTCACCGCGTCCGTGAACGGCGGTTATGAGTTCGCAGGATGGTACGAGGACGGCAGGATCGTGTCGAATGACACACGGTACAGTTTCGAGGTACTGTCGGACCGTACACTCGAGCCCAGGTACCGTAATTATGGCGGCTGGTCGGTCACCCTGACGGCAAATCCCTCCGTCATCGGCTGGCAGGGCGGCAGATCTTCCCTTGTGGCGGGAGCCTCACGCGGAGTGTTCGTCAACGGAGTGGCAGAAAACACACAGACGGCTGTCCCCTCCCTCAGCGGAGGAGCAGAAGGATTCCTCCTTTCAGGGAATACGGTGACAGTGTCGGAAAACCCGTCAGGCTCATCCCGGAGCTGTGTGTTTACGGCAAGTCACGGAGGAAGCTCGGCCACGGCCACAATCACCCAGGAGGGATCTCCGGTAAGCTATTATTTCAGCTATGCGGATGGCGGAACCAGCCATAGTGAGCGTGTCGAATCCAGTTCTGGTTCGTTTATTTTGGACATAACAAGTTACAAGAAGACGGGCAACTCTACAAAAGCCCTTTCCTGGAGCGCATCCGGTGACAGCTGGATTCATGTGAACGGCTCGTCGGTAAGCTACGAGGAGAATCCGGCAAAGGAAATACGTAGTGGAAATGTCACACTCACACAAGAGGAAAGCAACATGAAGCTGACCCTGACTGTCAGACAAAAGGGAAAGACTTCCATTGACATCGAACAATAACAAAAAATCAATTGAATGCGGTTATGAAAATAGACATATACAAACCGGTTGTCCTGTTCCTGCTACCGGCAGTCCTTGCGGGCTGCTCGGGTGAACGGGAGCCCTTCCCGCAGGACGGGAAGGCCGGACTGAGGATAGAGAGCTGCTCCAGCCGTGGCGGAACTGACGGAAGTCCCACCCTTGTGAAAGATTTCGGAATGGTGCTGCTTGACGATACGGGCGGCGGTTATGCCGGAGCCGTAAACCCGCTGCATGTAACATACGGGGAAGGCTGGATCTTTCCGGAGGTCACACTCACGGAGACCCCCTGCAGGCTGTTCGCATTCTCCCCTTTCGCCGCCATCCCGGGAAAGGAGCTGCCCCTGAGCCTGGTCCCCCAGACCGACTACCTGGCATCCGGGGAGATACGCCTGGACTGGCAGAACCGGTCAGCGGACATAGGGATGGAACACCTGCTCTGCCTGCTGGAATTCACCATAGAGGGCAGCAGCGCGTGCACTCTGAGTGTGGAGGATGTTCCTACAGGCGGCACTTATGACCTTGCCGGCGGCAAACTGTCGGCAGGCGAAAAAGGTACGGTCCCCTCGGAGGGGAACACCCTCCTTCTGCTGCCGGGCAAGGCGGGAAACAACAGGGTCGTGATCCGTTTTCAGGAGAACACATACGGCTGGCTGCTGCCGGCCGTCACCCTGGAGGCCGGGAAAAGATACGGATATGCATTGTCCCTGGGCAAAGAAGGGGGACTCATTCTTTCCGGTGTAAGTGTCCGTCCCTGGCAGGAAGGAGAAGACTATAACGGAACTATCAAACCTAACAAATAATAACAAAATGAGAAATTTTACAGGAAAAAAATTGTTTCTGACTGTCATGTCTGCATCATATACACTCCGGGGATTCGCCCAGGATGCCCGGGGAGCGATCAATGATGTCCTGGACAGTTTTACACTGCCCGTGTTCGGCGGTTTTATGCTTGGAGGTATCATTCTGGGCCTTATCCAGCAATGGGACAATATCATCGACAAGGAGAACAGGGGCACGCGAAAGGAAGGATTCGTCGCCCTGGGCTGGTATGTCGGCTTTGCATTGCTGGCCGCAGTCGTGGTGTCCGCCGTAAAGAGTGCCATTTCCGGTATCAGCCTGTCGATATGAGATACAGGATCAGAAAAGGACTGGAGAGCCCCTGCATGATACGGGGGCTTCTTTCCGGGGACTACTGGATATTCGTCGGCTGTTGTTCCGCCGCTTTCGTCCTGTTCTTCCTCGGCATCCGTGCGGGGATATCCGCAGGCAACTGGAACCTGCCGGTCCTGGTGCTCGTCATCTCGCTGCCCACCCTGCCGCTGCTTCTATACAAGCTGAAAAGAAAGGCACGGCCCCAAAAGTTCAAGGAGACGGGAAAAGAGATAAACATCAGTAATCTGGACATAAACAGGGTATTAACAAAAAAGGAGCATAATGAAATCAGAAGAGGCATACAGCATACTTGACATTGTCAGTGAATCGGAGGGCCAGGGCGTCGTCCTGACCCGCAGCGGCAGCATATGCGTTTCTTTCGAACTCCGGGAACCGGAATGCTATTCCCTGACTCCGGAGGATATCGACAGGAGGGACGGCATGTTCCGGGAAGCCTTCAAGTTTCTCCCGGACGGCACATATGTGCACAAACAGGATGTGTTCCTCAAGGAAAGGTACTGTCCGGACATTGCCGGCGGTTCTTTCCTTGACCGGGCCGATGCGCGGCATTTCCGGGGACGACTGTATGTCAGCCATACCTGCGTCATGCACTTTGTACTTTCCGGACTCAAAAGTCTTGAGAAGGCCTACATATCCTCACCCCTGTCCTATAAGGAGAACCTCCATAAGGAGGACCTCGCCAGGCTCGATGAATTCCTCGAGGGAGTTGACAACGCCGTCGGCATCATCCGGAGCATGCGTGATACGGAGATAGCCCCGATGTCAGGGCAGGAAATGCGGGACTTCACGGCCGGATACACCACCCTGTTCGACGCCCCGGGGGCGGTTGTGGACATACATGCCGACACGGAACTCCGCACAGGAAAGAAACGGGCACGCTGTTTCGCCGTCTGCGATGAGATCTTTCTCCCTGACGGCAGCCTGGATTCCTGTGTACGGGACGACTCCCTTCCTCCCGCCGGCTCCCTGCTGTACCATCCGATGCTGGAGCGGCTTGGGATGTACCTGCCGTACAACCACATCGTGAACCAGGTGGTTTTCTTTGAGGGGAACGGACGGCTGCGCGAGCGGATCGCCCGCAATATCGACATTTATGGAAGCAATTCCGGCATGAGCAGGTCCATCAAGGTACAGTACCAGAAACTGGACGAGCTCCAGCAGGAAATCCTTGAGGAGAACGAGACACTGGTACGCAGCTTCTTCTCGGTCTGTGTGTTCGACGAGTCGGAGGCCGAACTGGAGAAGGCCGACAAAAAGATCAGGGAGACGCTCAACCTGGCCCGTCTCGGGTATTATATTCCCGGATATGAGAACCTGGCTGCGGTGCATTTCGCCTGCGTCCCCGGCCAGATCCACCTGATGCCGCGGAAATACCTGTTCCTGACCACCCTGCCCATGGCATTGTGCTTCTTTCTCCAGTGCGGCAGTTTCAGGAATGACAGCGAGGGCATCTATGTGCATGACAGGATGTACCAGGTCCCTCTGAGAAAGGACATCTGGGATGCGGGCAAGAAGAGGGTCAACGCCCGTAACGGGATGGTCATAGCCGGAACCGGCGGCGGCAAGTCCGCCTTTACCCTGAACCTCACCCAGCAGCTCATCGAGCAGGACTATACGGTCGTGGTGGTCGAGTTCGGAAAGAGCTTCAGCCAGCTCTGCAGGCTCTATCCGGACATCTCCCTGCACGTGGACTACGACGGCAGGACGGCGCTGGGCATCAACCCCTTCGACCTGCAGGGGGAGGAACTGGACAACGGAAGCATCGAGATGCTCTCGGGGGTCGTGCAGAAATACTGGAGGCACATGTTCACAAAGGACGAGTCGGAGAAGGAGGTGGCCCTCACCCGTTTCATCCAGGACTATTACGAGAATGTCCGTGAAGGGCACAATTTCGAGAGTTTCTACAACCACGTGACGGAACATTACCCCGAGATTCTGGAAAGGAAGCACATCCCCAAAGATTATTTCTCCCTGGAGTCCTTCAGCCTGAACTGCGGCGAGTTCCTGCCCGGCAGACGCTACGAGAACGTGTGCAAGGATACGGGGACGGACTTCTCGGGAAAGAAGTTCATCGTGTTCGAACTGACGCAGATCAAGCAGGACAGGTTTCTGAGCAACCTCGTGATGGGCATGATATTCACCGTCATACAGAAGAAGCTGCTCAGTGACCGGAGGAAACGGGGCGTCCTGATCTTTGACGAGTACGGCGAGACCGCGCAGATGGTCGATACGGCCACGGGAACCGGGATACACAGCTCCGTGGCCTTCTGCTATCAGAAGATCAGGAAGGAGAACGGGGCGGTGTACACCATCATCCAGAATCCCGACCAGCTGCCGGAGAACGAGCACACAAAGAACATCATAGCCAATACGGACATGCTGTTCGTGCTCCCCACCAAGGAGGTCATCTACCAGTCCGTCATAGACAGGTTCAGGCTGACCCATCCCGGACAGATAGCCCTGATGAAGTCCATGAGGAACAATTTTTCGGGACAACGGCCCTATTCGGAGTGTTTCATGCGGCTGGGGGAACATTACGCCACCGTCACCCGCCTGGAGTTCTCAAGGGAGAAATTCCTTGCGTTCCAGACGGAGGGGGAGATATGGTCGGACCTTGAGGAGAAGAACCGGAGGATGTCCATGGAGGACGCCATAGAGGAATATATAAGGGAACATCAATAAGAAACAACAAAAACAAGAACAAATGAAGAAACTACTTTTATCCATGCTCGTGCTGATGACGGCGGCAACCGCATCCGCACAATGGGCGGTGGCGGACGCGCCCAACCTTGCACAGAACGTCAAGAACTTCTCGGAACTGCAAAAACAGGTGGGCTACCTGAAGGAGCAGAAAGACCGGCTGGACGAGACACTGGACATGATGCGCAAGGTCAACTCCGTCATCTCCAGCTGTGAGACCGCCAAATCAATCATAGAGAGACAGGGAAGGCTGTCAGAGAAGTGCATAGACCTGGTGACGAACAAAAAACTGGGCACGTCAACCCTGCAGACGCTCACATCCAGCCTTGACCTGGTCATGCTCAACAACACACGGCTCATCAGCCTGTCAAGGACCATACTCTCCACAAGCGTGAAGATGAACGACTCCGAGCGGCTGGCCGTCCTGCAGGAGATAGAGAGACAGACCATCGAGCAGGAAAGGAAGGTCTCGAAGGTATCCCGGATCATATCCCAGTATGAAAGACTGAAGAGAAACCTGAGATAAACATGGAAGAGGCATACAGCAATCTGAACAACGCATACCTGCAGATCAAGGGGATGATAGTGGTGGAGGGATTCTATGCCCTTGTTGCCGGATTTGTGATTACCACCTTTGTATTCAAGCTTGCGGGTATCATCAAGGAGATGGTTCACGAAGGCAAGGGATTCAATGCAAAACAGTTTTATGAGCTGGGCAGGGAGTACATCCTCTGCATAGCCCTCATCTGCATCATGCCCGTGTTGCTGGACACGCTTGAGACCGTACTTGCATACGCCGCGGACAGGCTGATGGAGTCGCTCGCCGCCGGAGGGGTCTACAATCCGGACAATATCTGGAAGAAGCCGATCGAGCAGCTCTTCGACGACCTGATGAACAGTGACATCATCGACATAGCGGTCAACGGGCTGGACACGGCCTTCGACTCCCTGCTGGCGGGGGCGGTGGGCAGTTTCGGGGGAGTCGCATACGACTACCTCATGCTGGTGTTCCTGTGCACGCGCTACCTTATCCTGATACTGCTCGAGGTCATATCGCCCCTGGCGATAGCCTGCCTGTACAACAGCGACACCCGCAGTTCCTTCTACACATGGGTCAGACAGATGGTCGGGTGCTACATGCTGTATCCGGGATTCATCATCGCCAGCGTGTTCTCGGACCTGATAGTGGTCAATTACGTACAGCAGAGGCCCTGGTCCGTGGTGCTCATGGTGATCTTCTCGTTCATCCTGAAACTGACAATGCTCGCGACGGTAAAAGCAACAGTTAACAAATGGTTATAACATTATGATGGAGAAAAAGAACATACTCAATATAAAAAACATACTCAGGGATTTTTCCGGGCTGGCGGAAGCCAGAAGGAACCATACATTCCGTACGAAACTGGTGTTCATATTCAGCACGGTGACAATCGCGATGGTCCTGCTGTTCGCCTACAGGGTGGTGAACGGCGCGATGAACAAGATACTGGTTGTCAACGAAGGGGGCGAGTTCGTGCATTTCAAGGCGGTACGGCAGGACATGCTGTATGAATCCCTTTTAAAGAACCACTGCTACCATACGGCCTATTATCTGAACAGTTTCGACAGGCTCTCCCTGCAGGAGAACCGGGCACGCGCCCTGTTCCTGGTCAACAAGCCGGACGCGAACACCATATTCGCCAAATACCAGGCTGACAGGGGGTACGGCGACGCCCTGGAACTCGGAGTGGTCTACAGGACGGAGTTCGAGAAGATGCTCTCGGTATCCGTCAGCGGGGACGAGTATCACGTCACCTTCTCGTCAGTCCTGAGCATCATCAACGGAAATGATGTCAGGAAGATACGGATTCTCAGCGAGGGCACCGTCATACGTACCACGCCACGTTTTCCGGAGAACACTTCCGGATTTTTCTTCCGGACATACAACCAGCAATACGAGATGCCATGACAAAAACTGAAAGGAGCAGAATAGTGGCGCTGGGGGGTATAGGAGCCGTGATCATCCTGCTGGTATGGGGGATCATCGCCACATTACCGAAAAAAGAGGACGGCAGGGAGGAAGAAGTGAGGCTGCGCTCTGAAATCAAGGACAACTTCACGCTCAAGGACATGCTCGGGAGTGTGGAAAAGGAAATGGAGAACCGGAGAGAAAACCGCATGCCCGGTGGAGGGAATTACGGAATGGATGAACCCGAGGACACCGTTTCCCCGGAAAGCGAGATACAGCGCATCCGGGAACTGATCAGACGCAACGAACAGACCCTCGGAAGCGGTCCGCTTTCCGGAACGGAACAGCCCGCCCCCTCCGCCTTCAGGGAGAAGGAGACGACGGACGGTGAGGAGGAGAAACCGGGGAAGACGGAACCGGAGGACACGGTTCCCGAAGAGACTCCCCGGAGAGGATTCAACAGCGTGCGCCTTGTCCGGCAGGACGAGAGGAACGTCATACGGGCATTCGTACATTCCACACAGACGGTCATGGTCGGAGCGACGCTGAAGATGCAGCTGGCGGAGAACTGCCTTACGGACGACGGACAGCGCATCCGCAAGGGAACACCGGTGTTCGGGGAGGTGACCGGAATCGACGGGGAACGGGTGCTGGTCAAAATCACCTCGGTGAATCTGGCAGGGAACATACTTCCCTTTGAAAAGGAGGTGTATTCCGAGGATGCCATGGAAGGCATATACGTTCCGGGAAATGCCAAGGCGGAAACCATCAAGGAGGCGGAAGCCGCGGGTGTCAGCGGGACGAACACAAGCATTTCCGGGGGACTTGACATGGGAAGCCAGATAGTGGCGGGCGCGGCGAACAGCGTCATCAACGCGACCAAGTCGGCCGCAAGCAAGAATATCCGAAAGATAAAGGTGACCATCAAGACGAACTACCGGATACTGCTGAAGGATGCGAAAAAATAGAAATACAGATTAAATAGGAAAGGATAAGGACAATGGCGAAAGTATATGTGGCAAGCAGCTGGAGCAACGAATACCAGCCACGGATCGTGGCTTTTTTAAGAGAACGGGGGCATGAGGTGTACGACTTCAGGAACCCTGAAAGAAAAACAGACTTCCGCTGGTCGCAGATCAGCGGGAACTGGGAGAAGATGGAGACAGACGAGTACCTGGACGCGCTGGAGCATCCGCTGGCAGAAGCGGGATTCAGGTCGGACTTCGATGCCATGCGGTAGGCCGACGTATGTGTGCTTGTGCTCCCCTGCGGGGCTTCAGCACATTCCGAAGCGGGATGGATGAAGGGGTCCGGAAAGAAAGTGATAGTATATCGGAATCGGCCGCAGAGACCGGAACTGATGTACAAGCTCTTTGACGGGATATTCCCAACGGCTGCGGATGTGGCACGCTTCCTGAAGGAGTTTGATGAAATGAATAATCATGCAGTTGTATGACATGGAAAAATTCTGGTACTATGCACTTTCTGCCCTTCTGGTTATCTGCCTGAATGGATATATCCTACTCCTGTTCTCAGGGAAACTGGAAAATTTCATTCTCAGTATCGGGACTTTTGTAAAGAAGGCCATGCGAAAAATTAAAAAGTATTTAAAGGGGAAAAGGCATCCGCTAATCAGGAAGTGAAGTGCCTGTAAACTATTATAAACGGACTCTGAAAGCGACAATAACGAATGATGAAAAAAAATATATGAAATGAAAGAATTTTGGAACAAACCAGAAGGGTGGGAATATATTCTCCCCATTCTTTTCGGAATCTGCTTAAACGTATTCATTATGCTCTTTTTTACAGGAAGACTGGAAGACATCCTAATAAAATGTTTGGAATGTCTAGAAGCACTTAAATGGAAAATAAAAAGAAAAATGAAAAGACATTAGTAATAGATTTCATTTTTAGAAATCTTTTTCTCTTTGAAAGCGGCTATTGCCCCTATGATAATGAGAAACAGATATTCTAAAAACAGTACTATGCATAATGATACTAGCGGAGAAAAAAAATCCACCGATAAATTATATAAAAATACATATCACAATGGCGCAGGTTAACAATATCATGGGAGTATAAAAACAGGCAGGATATCTGACAGGTCCCATAATGGAGAATGGAAGTCCAAGACCCAGGTATAGGGCAGAACTGCCTAAT
>ENA-OQIJ01000035-OQIJ01000035.1-human-gut-metagenome-genome-assembly--contig:-NODE-35-length-52688-cov-4.792850_pt1 | contig 52688 bp, 50 predicted proteins | sample MGYA00242582_ERZ504747 | MGnify/ENA primary metagenome ERZ504747 (study PRJEB26092, sample SAMD00036435) | human gut metagenome | host: Homo sapiens | study: EMG produced TPA metagenomics assembly of...
GATCCTTTGCGTACCAAAATGAGGGAGCTGGATATTGGAATCCTGATTTCCAGCTCCCTCAATATGTGCTGAGGAAAAATGATAGATGATTAGACTCTGTACCAGATGTAATCTCCTTGGGATACAACCGGTCGCGCTGCTTTAATAACTGCAAAACAGGCGGTCCCTGCCACTGTGGATTGATCAAGAATGTACTGGAAGTCTTGAGCTGCTTTACAGGATCCCGACGGCCGGGCATATGAGCGCACAGAGACGTGAGAATGAATGTCGTTAACAATGAGCTCGAGATGAAGATCTCCTTCCCATTTGGTCACATTGGTATTTGGGCGGTAAGTGGCTTCTGCCGCGTTTGCGGTGAGAACCGTTGTCGCGGAGAAAACCATCGCAAGCAGTGCGCAGGGCGCGGCGACCAGTTTCTTGGTATGACGGTGCATGATGCCCTCATTTCCTTGGATAGATTCTGTGCTCTCCATTGAGCACGCTTTCACTGTACCTTTTTCAAGGATGGTCGCAGAGAACCAGCGGTATCATGTCGGCAAAAGACTACACATCCTTATTCGCCCCGTCTGTTGCGCCATGCGATGATCGCCTCGACCTTTGTGTGCACGCCCAGTTTTGTGTAGATGCGTTGCGCATAGGTTTTGATGGTGGATTCGGAGGTGTTGAGCCGTTTGGCGATCCAGAGTGATGTCTTGCCCAGATCGATCCACGTCATGACCTCTTTTTCGCGCGGTGACAGCATGACCGTACGAACTGGATTCACCTGCTGTTCCTTGCTGAGACGCCGGTGGGCTTCGGCTGCGCTTTCCGTGGAGAAACGCGCGTCGCGGGGTATTCGGCCTTCACAGAGCGCTATGGCGGCTTGGCAGATGGTCTGCGGGTTGTCCTTGGGCAGCAGGCATTGCGCCCCACGTCCAGCATTGCGTCATGGAAGCGGGCAAGGATGAACGAAGTCACTCCCACGAGTACGATCTCGGCATCGTTGGCACGGATGCACCGGCAGACTTCGCTTCCGGTCATGCCTTCCAAGGAGGCGTCAACGATGAGCGCGTCCGGTGTGGTGGCTGGCGTCGAACAGAGGGAGACCGCCCTGTTCCCGTCGGTCTCCCTCCAGATAACCTCGCTCTGCGGCAGACAGGTACGCATCACATACTGCAAGGCCCCCAAGACGAGGGCATCGTTGTCCACGATCCCGATTCTGATATGTTTTCCCCGATAGTGCATTATTCCCCCTTCTGAATATGCCCCCATCATACCAATGGAGAAGGTGGTTTCAACGGCACATCGATATGGAGCATCCACGCGCCATCCTCTCTGTTGGTGCGGAAATCACCACCGTACGACTCGATGATGCGGCGATGGTGGTTAAGACCGTGCCGGGATGTGGGCTTGTCCGGCAGCAATGTCGCTGCACCGACATCATTGACCGCATCGATGACACACCGGCTCCCGTCTGCACTCATGCGGATGTCATAGGTTCCCTGCTGTGATGCGTGAACCGCGATGTTCGTGTACAGTTCCCGCATCACGCCCAGGATCACCCTGCGCAGGCCGACGGGAATGCCAGTGCACTCAGCGGCGAGATCGGTATGGGTGGCGCCGGAGAATCCGAGTGAGGCCAGATAGCGGTCGCCTTCGCGCGCCTGTTCCCGTATCGTCGAGGTGAAATTGCGGTCCTCTTCGGCCGCGATGGCCGACTCATCGCCGTCAAGGACGCGAATGGCCTCACGCACCTGATTGAGTGTCTGCGATGACCGGTCTCGCACTGTGCCTAGCATCTGGCGCAGCACGGAGTTGTCGGTATCCGACATGAGATTGTCCAGCGTAAGGATCGTATATACCAGATCATTGGTCACCGAGTCATGGATCAACGATGCGGCGCTCGTGCAACGGCGCTCGAATGCGATGCGTTGTTCGGCTTGCTTGCGCAGCAGGGCATCATGCTCGGAGCGGATGATCGCCTGCCGTTGTTTGAGCAGTGCGCCTCCTGCATAGCACAGCAGAAAGAGTGCGAGGAGGAACAAGTATGCGTCGGGTTGCAGGCGAAGGTTGAGTGAGAACCACAGCCTGATGGCGATGACCGCCGCAGGCCAGACAAGATTGGCGATATGTTTGCTGCGATAGCCGATGCAGAACAGGCATTCCCACGTGCCCAACAGCATGCTGGCGCCGGATGGGTCGGGTATGAGCATGGCGATCAGCATGGCCAGGCAGCCGATGCACCCCATGGGGTACGGCATGACAGGAATCAGTAAGACAGCGATGACCTGGACCACCGAAAGCAGTGCAGTCACCGCATAATGGGCCGGATAGATGACCATCTCCCGCACGGTCATCACCGCCACCACCAATGAGACGGCGACAAGCACACGCTGGGTCGCTGTGGGATGCCGGAACGCGGACCATGACGAGCGTATATACCGTGTAATCGAGCGATGCATGGTTCCCCATGGTAGGACATATGGGTTGTGCATGGAGCTTCTTGGCATACAAGACACGCGAGTGATTCCTTAACTGTCATCTAAAGACGACAACAACGCCTCTGGCGTGGAAAATCCCGTGCGGTTCCCTATGCTGGGATGGTATTGGGCATACACACGGCGCGCAGGCCGGTTGCGCCCGAGGGAGACATGCGCGAGACTGGACATGCACTGTGGCATACCATCAAAGCCGGGGAGGGGACATGACGAGGAAACAGCAGCGGAACGGCACACGCAGGACCGCCCCTGTGCTGACGTGGGTGTTGCTCACGGCGGCCACCGTGGCCGCACTCACGGTGGGGGCGTGCGCATTGTGGTTGCCGGACCGCGCGCCCTCGGTGTTGAGCGCCCCAAGCGTGGTGGAATCCGCGCCGGCCAGTGTGCAGGAGTACTCCGGCACACAACAGGTGAACGTGGTGCCCACGGTCTCCGGCAACCGCGACCTGCTGGGCAACGCCAGCGGCACCGTGACCGAGAACTGGGCAAACGGCGAACTGCGTTCCGGCACACGCGCCTATCAGGTCAACGACCGGAACATCGTGGCACTGCATACGGCGACGCCCCTGTACCGCGACCTCAAGGTGGGGGACAAGGGAGAGGACGTCCGCTCGTTGAACGACGAGCTCGGCAGATTGGGGTATGACAGCGTGCCACAATCCGCGGAATACAACTGGAACACCGGCAACGGGTGGCGGCAGCTCATGGTGGATGTGGGCAATTCGGACGGCGTTGCGCCGGAGGACATGGACATGCGTCTTTCGGACACCATGTGGATTCCCGAGGATGTGGTGAACGTACGGGACTGGACGGCGGTCCAAGGCAGCAATGTGCAAGCGGGAGCCGCATTGGGGATGGTGCCGGGCGGGTTTGGTGAAGCTCGCGATCCGCAACGGGTCCCCTTCCGACAAGGAGCGCACACTGACGGTGTTCGGCGTTGCGGCGCCACTGCCCGCAGGCTCCACGGAGATCACCGATGCCGGGCTGCTCGCACAGATCGCCGCACCGAAGGTTACCAGGGCAAGACACCGGAAGAACGGGCCGCGGGCATGGACGCCCAGCTCACGCTGAACCAGGCCATCCAAACACTGCGGGTGCCAGCCGGCGCCGTGTTCGGCACCGATGGGGCGTCGGCATGCATCGCCACAGGCACGACGCAATCGCCCGAGACGGTACCGGTGCGCATCATCACGAGCGAATTGGGCGCATCGCTTGTGCAGCCTGAACACATGGACGCCAAGGACGTGCATGATGTGCTGATCGGCCCCACGCTGGCCACATTGCGGTGCGGGTGATCGGCCATGCGGTTGGTAGTGCATGATCTGGCCCACGGTTCCCGGAACGACCTGCTGTTCGAACATCTTGACATGACCGTGGACCCCGGGATGACGGTGGCCGTCTGTGGGCCGTCCGGATGTGGGAAGTCCACACTGCTATCGATCCTGGCCGGTTGGGAAAAGCCCTATGCGGGCAGTGTGGAGCGCATTGGCATCGCCCGGACCGGCTGGGTGTTCCAGAACCCGGTGGGTGTGGCGCAACGGAGCGCGTTGGACCACGTGGTGTTCCCGCTGCTCGCCAAGGGGTTCAGCCGTGAGGAAGCGGAACCACAGGCCTTGGAGGCGATGGGGCTGTTCGATCTGGACCATGCGGCCGGCCGGCGGTTCAGCGAGCTGTCCGGAGGCGAGGCGCAACGGCTCATGCTGGCGAGGGCCGTGTGCTCACGGCCCGACATGCTGCTTGTGGACGAGCCAACGGCCCAACTGGACACACGGACCGCGCATTCGGTGAGCCACGTGCTGGGCAACCTCGCCAACCAAGGCATGATCGTGCTGGTGGCCACCCATGATCCCGACACCAGGGACGCCTGCGACCATGTGGTCGATCTAGCACACTACGCGCCCAATGGGTGAAAGGGGAGGGAACATGAGGCTCAGGTCGATACTCTCCGAGGCGATGCGCAATGTGGGCGCCGGCAACGCGCACGCATTGGCGTTGTTCGTCGCCGTGCTGCTTGGTGGCATGCTGCTCGGGGGATACGAAGCCTATACGGTGGTGGCGATGGAACATGAGGCCATGGCACGTGTGCAGGCCATGGCCGACGTGGATACGGTGGTCGGCGGCACCGTGGACGGTGGTGCATGCGACCGGCTCGCCCAATCGTCAGGCGTTCCCATCGCGCAATCGGGCGCCGTGCGCACCGGTGAGGAGATCACGCCATTGTCCACGCCGAACAACGCCCTGCAATCATTCGAGGTCACGCAAGGCATGCTGTCGCTCATCGCGTCGAACGGCGCCGTCGCCTCGCCAATCGACACGTCGGGGATCTGGGTGTCGACCGACGTGGCGCGTGACTTCGGGCTCACGGTCGGCTCCACGTTGGCCACGGACCATGGCAATGCCACCGTGGCGGGCGTCTACCCATGGCCCAACGATGGTCGTGACACCCGTTTCGCCTACGCGTTCCTTGTGCCACGCGCCGCCTCCCTGGGCGACTACAACGAATGCTGGATACGCCAATGGCCGCGTTCGGAACCGGCGAGCAACCTGCTGTACGCCACACTGCGTGTGGGCAATGGGCAGAACCAAGCCGGTGTGGTCGCGCTCAACAAGGGTTTCGACGCGCACTACGACCCCTACGCCACCTACATGGCGCGCACCACCCGTTGGATCCCGTTCCTCGCGGCGCTTCTGGGCCTTGCCATCGGTGTGATCGCCGTGCGCATGCGCAGGCTCGAATACGCCGCCGCGCTGCATTCGGGGGAGTCAAAGCCGGCGCAATTGCTTGGCATATGCGTGGAGACGCTCGTATGGGCCGGATTGGCCACGGCGGGCTCATGCGCGCTCATCGCCGCCTACGGTGTGCGCATGGCCGTCGGGGACACCGCGGTGGTCATCGCGACCACATGCCGTGCCCCACTGGCGTTGCTGTGCGCCGTGGTGCTTGCGGCGCTCGCCAGTGGCCTGTGTGTGCGGCAGTCGCAATTGTTCCGCCTCTTCAAACGCCGCTGAACCGGATATGCGACCCGGGTTGTGAGTCCGGTCCCCGGCCTGCCTTAGACTCGGTACTCGACACGGGGGCTGATGCGCATGGCGCATCGGCTGAGAGAGGCCAAGCCTCGACCGATTGAACGTGAATCCGGACAATGCCGGCGCACGGACGTCGAATTTCCCGTGCCTTATCGCCATGGGCGCCCACCGGCGTCCATATGGACAGGAAAGAGAAAGGCACTCATTATGTCTGCTTCGGTTGTGGAAGCAAAACCCGTTTTGAAATGGCGTGTGGTCGACATCGCCGTGGCTTCGGTCATCGGTGTCGCATCCGCCCTCATCTACTGGGCCGTGGCGTTCTTCAGCGCCGCACCGTGGTCCGTGCTCGAAGCCGTGGTACCCGGGCTCGCGGGCATCTTCAACGGCCTGTGGCTGTTCGCCGGGCCTTTGGCCGCCGTCATCGTGCGCAAACCGGGGGCTGCGCTCTATGCGGAAGTCGTCGCCGGCGTGCTTGAGGCGCTCATGGGCAACATGTGGGGTGGGGTCGAAACGTTCCTGATCGCGTTCGTGCAGGGCCTGTGCGCGGAAATCGCATTCGCCGTGTTCGCATACCGCAAATGGAACCTGCCGGTCATGATGTTCTCCGGTGCACTCAGCGGCCTGGGATGCTGGGCGTACTCGTTCTTCACCCACCTGCAGGCCATCGACCTCAACGGCTCCTACGGCATCGTCTACCTGATCACGACCGTGCTTTCGGGACTCGTCTTCGCCGGCGTGGCCATGTGGTACCTCTACATCGGCATCGCCAAGACCGGTGCGCTCGACAACTTCGCCTCCGGCCGCATGGTGCGCAACCGCACCCGCTGACCCAACTCCGATGCCCCGGCCAAACGCGCCGGGGCATCGGCATATCCACCACCGCAAAGGAACCGCAACATCCATGACCACTCCAGCACCCACGCCACACGCCGCTTCGATACAGTTCCACGACTGGGGCTACCGGCATGCCTCACGCAACCATTTCGCCGTGCGCAAGCTCAACCTCACGATCAACGCCGGCGAGCGCGTCCTGCTGCTGGGCGCTTCCGGCATCGGCAAATCCACGATCCTCGAAGGCGTGGCCGGCCTGCTCGGCGACGAATCCGCCGCACAGACCGCGGCGCAAGACACCGGCGTGCAGGTCGAAGACGCGGACGGCGGCGTCACCGAAGGCGAGATCCTCATCGGCGGCGTCGAAACACACGCCGCACGCGGCGCCGTGGGACTCGTGCTGCAGGATCCGGAGGCGCAGGCCATATTCCAGCGTCTCGGAGACAATGTGGCGTTCGGTCCGGAAAACCTCGACGTGCCACGCGAGCAGATCTGGCCGCGCGTCGACGCCGCACTCGACGCGGTGGGCATGGGCGGCCTGCAGCTCGACCGCTCGGTCATGCACCTCAGCGGCGGCCAGATGCAACGGCTCGCCTTGGCCGGCGCGCTCGCGATGCAACCACGCGTGCTGCTGCTCGACGAGCCGACCGCCAACCTCGACCCCGACGGCGTGGCGCAGATCGTCGGCGCCGTGGGTGATGTACTGGCGCGCACCGGCGCGACGATGGTGCTCGTCGAGCACCGCGCCGACCGGTGGGTCGACATGATCGACCGCGTCGTCGTGCTCGGATTGGAAACCGAACACGACACGCGCCAAGTGGAGCAGCGCGGGTTCGAAGAGGAGATCGACCGCAGCACGTTCCGCAACACCGTGGTCGTGGCCGACGGCACACCCGAAGCGGTGTTCACCGACCCCACACTCGACTTCGCGCAGCTCGGCATCTGGGTGCCCGAACGGTTCCGCCGCGCCGAAGACGAGATCACGCGCATCCGCACCGAGGACGAGCCCACATACGAACCGTCCGACGGCACAGGCGAACCCGTACTCACGACCGACGACCTGGCGATAGGCCGGGGCGGCAACGCCATCGCCGAGCACATCGACCTCGCATTCCGCCCCGGGCAGATCACCGCGCTCGTCGGCGCGAACGGCGCCGGCAAATCCACGCTCTCGCTCACCCTCGCCGGGCTCCTCGAACCCGTCACCGGACGCGTCGTCGCCGGCGCGGCGCTCGCCCCCGACACACAGCACCCGTGGCCGGTCGACTGGACGTCACGCCAGCTCGCCTCACGGATCTCCTACGTCTTCCAGAACCCCGAACACCAGTTCGCCTGCTCGAGCGTGCTTGGCGAGGTCATGCTCGGGCCCACACGCACCGGCGTGGACGAGTCCACCGCCCGCGAGCGCGGAATGGAGCTGCTGCGCCGGTTCCACCTCGACCAATACGCGCAGATGAACCCCTACACACTGTCGGGCGGCGAAAAGCGGCGCCTGACCGTGGCCGCCGCGCTCGCTGCCGCGCCGCGCGTGCTGATCCTCGACGAACCGACCTTCGGGCAGGACCGGCGCACATGGATGCAGATCGTGCGCCTCATCCACTCCCTGCGCTCCGACGGCGTCAGCATCATCGTCGTCACGCACGACCGCGAGCTCGTCACCGCGCTCGGCGCGCGCGTCGTCGAACTCGTGCCGCACGACGCGCGCGGCGAATGGGCTGCGGCTCCGCAGTCCGTGTATGAGCCAGACCTGCAGGCCGCGCCCGCCGCGCACGCCACCGACATCGAGGTCAGCGCGGTCAACGAGCGCGAAGACACGATCAAACCGTCGAGCCGGTCGCCCCTGCTCGCCTCGATCAACCCCGTCTACCGGTTGGGCGGCGCGTTTCTGGCGTCGTTGCCGCTGCTGCTGAGCCTCGACTGGGTCTCCGCGAGCGTGGCGCTCGGGCTCGAGGTGCTCATCCTCATGGCCATCGGGTTCACGCCGTGGCGCATCGTGCGCTCCACGTGGCCGATCTTCATCGGCGCGCCCGGATCCGCCTTGGCGGTGCTGTTGTACGGCAAATCGGGCGGCAGCACATGGTGGCACTGGGGGTGGATCACCGTGACCGACCGGTCCGCCGAACTGGCGCTCGCCACGGCGTTGCGCATCCTCGCGATCGGCATTCCCGCGATCATCGCCGTGCTCGGCATCGACGCGACCGATCTGGCGGACGGGTTCAGCCAGCTGCTGCACCTGCCCGACCGGTTCGTGTACGGCGGGCTCGCCGGCATGCGTCTGTTCTCCGTGCTGCAGGACGACTGGGCCGCGCTCACCGCGTCGCGCCGGTCGCGCGGACTGGGCGACGACAGCAAATTCAAGTCGTTCTTCCCGCAGGCCTTCGCGCTGCTCGTGCTGTCGATACGCCGTTCCACCACGCTCGCCGTGGCCATGCAGGCGCGCGGGTTCGGCTCCGACGAGCCGCGCAGCCACGCGCGCGTCAGCGTGGTGCGCGCGCGTGACCACTGGTTCCTTGTGGTTTGCCTGCTCATTCCGGTGGCCGCGCTCACGGCCGCCCTATGCGCAGGCACATTCTCGTTCTTCGGCAACTGACCTACCGTTGCGCCGGGGCCAGCCGCAGCACCGCGTCGGACATCTTGGCGATCTGCGGGCTGTGCGTCACGATGATTACGCAACGGCCCTGCTGGTGCGCAAGGTCGAGGAAGATGCGCATGATGTCGTCCTGCGTGGCCGGGTCGAGGTTGCCGGTCGGCTCGTCGGCGATGATCACCCGCGGGTCGTCGCTCAGCGCGCGGGCGATCGCCACGCGCTGCTGTTCGCCGCCCGACAGGTGCAGGATGCGCTCGTCCGCATACCGCTCGGGCAGATGCACCTGCTTGAGCAGGTCGAGCGCGATCTCGCGTTTGGGACGGTCGAACCGTTTGCCCGAGGCGTCCATCGTGAGCATGATGTTCTCCAGCACGGTCAATCCGGGCAGCAGGTTGTAGCTTTGGAAGATCACGCCGATATCGCGGCTGCGGTACCGGTATCGGTCGATCGACGCCAGATCGCGTCCTTCGAAGAGCACCGCGCCGCCGGTCGGCGTCGTCAAACCGCTGATGAGCGAGAGCAGGGTGGTCTTGCCCGCGCCCGAAGGTCCGACGATCGAGATGACCTGCCCTGCGGCGAAGTCGTGGCTGATATGGCTGATGACGTCGGGTCCGCTCTTGGTGTAGGTGTAGCTCACGTCGTCCAACGCGAGGATCGGGGTGGCGGTTGGGGATGTGTTCGATGATGGTGCGGAAGATGGTTGTGCCATGGTGACAATCCTTACTCGTGATGTTGGGTGTGGGTGGTGTGCGCTCAGGAGCGGTCGGCCAGAATCTGCAGGGGCTCGTAACGCATCACGAACACGGCGGCCACAAGCGAGGCGAGCAGGGTCAGGCCGATGCCGATGAGCAGCATCCAGCCGATTGTGGCCCAGTTCACTGTGGCGTTGACCTTGGAGACCATCTGCGTGGCATGTCCCCACTGCTGCGGGGCGCCGTTGTCGTCCTTCGGCGCCTCCGACAGGCTTCCTTCGCCTGTGGTTGCGCCATCCTGCCCGACGCCGCTCGGCGGCTGCATGTCACGGCCGAACTGCGCACGCTGCTGTTGCTGCTGCGTGGCCTGCGCCTCGACCTGCGACGCGAGCAGCGAGTTCGATACGGGGACCGAGACGGCGGCGCCGACGCCGACGCCAAGCGCCAGGCCGATGGCGGTCACGGCGAGCAGTTCGATGGCGAACTGCGCGGCCACCTTCGCTTTCTTCACGCCGATCGCGGTGAGCACGCCGATCTCGTATTTGCGTTCGCGGATGTTGAAGATGGTGAGCACGACGAGCACGACCGCGCCAACGCACAGCACGACGATGAGCAGCGTCTTCGCGAATGTGGCCAGGTTGTTCAACGGCACGAGGCTCGCCTCGTACTGCTCCACGTCGGCGGACGAGACGGTGTATTCATTGCCCAGGCCATTCGCCTTGACGTCGGCGACGAACCGGTCGTATTGCGCCTTGCCGTCGAAGACATAGGTGTAGTTCAATTGCGTCGCCTGCGTCTCGCGGGTGTTGCCGCGTGCATCGGTGATCTCGATCGTCTTGCCACCGGTCAGGCCCAGCGCATCGAGCGTGGACACCGACGTGTAGATCGCGTTCGCGGGGTCGCTCGCGGTGGAGGCCATGGGGCCTCCCATCGGCATCGTGTTCTCGGTGGTGTTGCTGTAGATGCCGACGATGGTGAGCGTGTAGGTCTTGGTATCGTCGGTGATGTCGGCGACCTTGAAGGTGTCACCGACCGACAGGTCATTGGCGTCGGCGAGCGTCTTCGAGATGATCACATCGCCGTCATCGTCGGTGCCGTAGCCGAACACCTGGCCCGAATCCATCGTGAACGATCCGTTGGGAGCGTTCGCGATCGCCTCGTCCGACGAAAACCCGACAAGCGAGAAGTCGCCCGTCGTCATCATCATGCCGCCTTTGCCGCCGCCGGCGTCCGGCATGCCGCCCGCGCGGTCGTCGCCGGGGGACTGGGGCTGCTCTCCGGACTGGTTCTGCTCCGTGGCCGACTGGTCCTCTTGGTTTGTCACGGTGCCGTTGGAATCCACTGGTTCGACGCCGTCGTCCACGGCGGCTGCCGAAGCCGTCTCGGTGTAATACGACGATGCGACGCCGTACTCCGATTTGTCGTATTTCTGATAGTCGTCGAGGTCGAGCTGCTTGCTGGCCATCGACTCGCGCATGGCCTGCATGTCCGCGCCGCCGGACTGTGCGTCGCGCGTCTTGCCGATCATCGCGCCGCGGTCGATCGAGATCTGCGCGCTGATCGTGGTGTCGTCCAAGGCCGATGTGCGTGCGCGTTCTGCCGCCTGCACGATCGCGAGCGCCACGGTCGCGGCCGCGGTGATGATGGCGACGATGATGATCATCAGCGCGTTGCGGCCTTTGTTGCGCACCACATTGTGCAGTGCGTTCCTGACGATGAACATGGTTGGTTCCTTTGCAAAATCAATGGGTGGGTGTTGCTGGCCTGCGCCTTTCCGTTGCCGGGAATGGCTCAGGGCATATGCCCGCAGCGTAATCAGCGCTGGTGTGATTGCGCTTTGACGCCGCTGCGATTCGGCTCGGTACTCAGTGGCCGCGCGCTGAACACTTACTGGGAGTTCTCTGAAAACGGGTGGATGGTGGGGTGGTATGCGGTTGCCCCTCGCTGGCGGTAGGGTGGGCGTATGCCGATTGATGCAACCGTGATGACCAATGTGAAAGCGGAACGTGTACGACGCGCCGCCGACCTTGCCTCCCGCAAACACCGTGAACGCAGCGGAAGGTTCCTGATCGAAGGCCCCCAGGCGGTGCGCGAGGCACTCACCTGGCAGCCTGGCGTGGTGCGTGACCTCTATGTGGCCGTGGACGGCACCGAACCCGACGCCGGGTTCGCCAACCCCACCGTCGCCTCGCTCGCGGGACTGGCCATGGGGGAGGGCATCTACGTGCACAAGGCCACGGCCGATGTGGTGGCGCATATCAGCCGTGACGCGCAAGGCGTGGTGGCCGTGGGCGACCTCGAGGCGTGCCGTGCGCAGCTCACCCAGTCGCCGTCCACGCCGCATCCGTTCATCGCGGCGTTCTGGCAGGTGCGCGACCCCGGCAACGCGGGCACCGTCATCCGCAGCGCCGACGCCGCAGGCTGTGATGCCGTGGTCATGGTCGGCTCATGCGTGGACGTGTTCAATCCGAAGGTCATCCGCGCCACGACCGGATCGCTGTTCCACCTGCCGGTGCTCGCGATGGACGAGGATGGGTTCTTCGCGTTCTGCGCCAACCATGCCACCACCGTCATGGCCGCCGACGTCTACGGCACGGAAGGCCGGCCGCCGGAAAGCCTGCCCGACGTGGTGCGCGAAGGCGCCGCGCTCGACGGCTCGATCGCCGTGCTGTTCGGCAACGAGGCGCGCGGTCTCGAGCCCGGCCTGCTCGACCGGGCGGACATCATCACCTCGATCCCGATCTACGGCAAGGCCGAATCGCTCAACCTCGGCACAAGCGCCGCGGTGATGCTCATGACCTTGGCTATGTCGAGTCGTATTGAAAGAATGTGAAGTCGGTAAATCGTTGGAATGACGCGTTTTCGCGTCTCCGATGCATGTGACGGAAAGGTATCTCGTGGCACAAGGCACACAATTTGATGCCGATGCGGTGGCCAAAGCGGTTGCCGAAGGCATCGCCGCAATAGCACAGGCCTCCAGCATGGAGGAGCTCAAGGCGATCAAGACGCAATACGCCGGCGCCCAGTCCGCAATGACGATGGCCAGCAAGGCCATCGGCTCGCTCGACAAGGACCAGAAGAAAGAGGCCGGCAAGCTCATGGGCAAGCTGCGCGCCGACTTCGGCCGCGCCTACGGCACGAAGGAAGCCGAGGTGAAGGCCCAGGAGGAAGCCCGCGAACTGGCCGCCGAAACCGTGGACATGACGCTGCCTGTGCGCCGCAATCCGCTCGGCGCGCGCCACCCGCTACCCAAGCTCATGGAAGACGTCGAGGACTTTTTCGTCGGCATGGGCTGGCAGATCTCCGACGGCCCCGAGGTGGAAACCGAATGGTTCGACTTCGACGCGCTGAACTTCGGCCCCGACCACCCGGCACGCCAGATGCAGGACACGTTCTATGTCAAAGGCAACCAGGCCAAGGACGCAGCCGGGTTCGTGGGCTCCAACATGGTGCTGCGCACGCAGACCTCATCGGACCAGGTCCGCGGGCTCATCGCCCATGGTGTGCCGCTGTACATCGCGTGCCCCGGCCGTGTGTTCCGCACGGACGAGCTCGACGCGACCCACACGCCGGTCTTCCATCAGGTCGAGGCGCTCGCCGTGGACAAGGGCCTGACGATGGCCGATCTCAAGGGCGTGCTCGACAAGCTCGCCGTGGCCATGTTCGGCCCCGAGGCCAAGAGCCGCCTGCGCCCCAGCTACTTCCCGTTCACCGAGCCGAGCGCCGAACTCGACCTGTGGTTCCCCGACAAGAAGGGCGGCCCCGGTTGGATCGAATGGGGCGGCTGCGGCATGGTCAACCCGAATGTGCTGCGTTCCGCCGGCATCGACCCGGATGTGTACACCGGCTTCGCGTTCGGCGTGGGCGTCGAGCGCACGCTGCTGCTGCGCCACGATATCAACGACATGCACGACCTGGTCGAAGGTGACGTGCGATTCAGCGAACAGTTTGTGATGGGGGAGTGATTCGAGATGCCCATGGTAGATATTGATTGGCTGCGAGACCACGTGGAGGTGCCCGAGGGGCTCACGTACGAGCAGCTCGCGAAGGACCTCGTGCGCGTGGGCCTCGAGGAGGAGGAGATCCACCAGTCGCAGGTCACCGGCCCGATTGTGGTGGGCTATGTCGTCGACGCCACGCCCGAACCGCAGAAGAACGGCAAGGTCATCAACTGGTGTCATGTGGACGTGGGTGACCGGTACAACGACGTCGACGACCAGGGCAACAAGGTGCCGCGCGGCATCATCTGCGGCGCGCCGAACATGAAGGCCGGCGAGAAGGTCGTCGTTACCCTGCCCGGCGCCGTGCTGCCCGGTGACTTCCGCATCGAGCCGCGCAAGACCTACGGCCACATCTCCGACGGCATGTGCGCCTCGGAGCGTGAGCTCGGCCTCGGCGACAGCCACGACGGCATCATCCTGCTGCGCGACTACGGCTTCACCCCCGAGGAATACGAGGCGCTCAAGCCCGGCGACGACGCGATGCACCTGCTGCACCTCGACCAGCCGATCCTCGAGATCAACGTGACGCCGGACCGTGGTTATGCGTTCTCCTACCGCGGCATCGCGCGCGAATTCCATAATTCCACCGGCGCCGAGTTCACCGACCCGGTCGGCGAGCTCAATGCGCATGTGCCGCAGATCGAAGAGCAGGCCGCGGACACGACGCATGACATCGACGTGATTATCGACGACGAGAACCCGATCCACGGTGTCGTCGGCTGCGACCGGTTCTATGCGCGCGCCGTGCATGGCTACGATGCCGCGAGCAAGACGCCGAACTGGATGCGCCGCCGCCTGACGCGCGCCGGCATGCGTTCGCTGACGCTGCCGGTCGACGTGGCGAACTACGTCATGCTCGATCTGGGCCAGCCGATGCACGCCTACGACCTCGACAAGATCGAAGGGCCGATTGTCGTGCGCCGTGCGCGCGCTGGCGAAACGCTCACCACGCTCGACGGCAAGGACCACGACCTCGACCCCGAGGACCTGCTCATCACCGATTCACCCAACGGCGAGCAGGGATCGCGCATCCTCGGCATCGCCGGCGTCATGGGCGGCGAATACGGCGAGGTCACGAGCGAGACGACGAACATCCTGCTCGAAGCCGCGCACTTCGACCCCATCTCCGTGGCACGCTCCTCGCGCCGCCACAAGATCCCCTCGGAAGCCGCGCGCCGTTTCGAACGCGGTGTGGACGACCAGATCCAGCCGGCCGCCGCGCAGATGGCGTGCGACCTGCTCGAGGCCTACGGGTCGGCAACCGCCTCGCAATCGCCGCGCGACGTGAACAACACCAAGCGCCGCCAGCCGATCGTGTTCAAGGCGAGCGAGGTCAAGCGCATCGCGGGCCTCGATTTGGACCTCAACGACATCAGCGCGATTCTCACCGACATCGGCTGCACCGCCGCTGGTGGCGGCAACGGCGAATTCTCCGTCGTGCCGCCGTCGTGGCGCCCGGACCTGAACGAGCCATGCGACCTGGTCGAAGAGGTCGCGCGCATCTACGGGTATGACAAGATCCCCGTGCATGTGCCGCACGCGCCGGTGGAAGGCCATGTGGGCCTCACCTCCGACCAGCTGCACAAGCGTCAGGTGGCCGACGAGCTCGCCGAATACGGCATGGTGGAAACACTGAGCTACCCGTTTGTGGGGCCCGCCGACTACAAGGCGTTCATGATCGATCCCGATGCGGTGGAGCCGGTGAGCGTGGAGATCGTCAACCCGCTCGCCGACGACCGTCCGTATCTGCGCCGTCAGATCCTGCTTACGCTGGCACAGACGGTGCAGCGCAACATCCGCCGCGGTCTTGACAACGTGGCCTGCTACGAGCTCGGCCACGTGTATCTCGCCTCGCCGGACGCGCCTGCGATCCCGGCGCTGCCCGGCGGCGTGCGTCCCACGCCCGAACAGCTTGCTGCGCTTGACGCCGGCCTGCCTGACCAGCCGCTGCATGTGGCCGGCATGATGACCGGCCTAGCCGAAGACGACGGCTGGCTTGGTGACCGCCGCGCCGTCGACTGGAGCGACGCCGTCGAAGCGGTGCGCCGCATCGCCGCGCGCCTCGGCGCCGATGTGACCTTTGACCAGCCCGCCGCGCAGGATGTGCCTGCGCAATGGCACCCCGGCCGTGGCGCCCATGTGGTGGCCGGCGGCAAGCGCGTCGGCTTCGTCGGAGAGTTGCACCCCAAGGTCGACGACGCGCTCGGCATGCCGCACCACACCGCCGCCTTCGAACTCGACCTGACCGCGCTGTTCGGCACCCTGAGCAACAAGCCGGTGCAGGCCAAGCCGATCTCGACGTTCCCGCCGGTCAAGCAGGACCTCGCGTTCACGGTGCCCGACACGGTGAGTGCGCATGATCTCGGCGAAGCGATCCGTGACGCCGCCGGCGACATGCTCGAGTCCATCGAACTGTTCGACGTGTATACGGGCGATCAGGTGGGCGAAGGCAAGAAGTCGCTCGCGTATGCGGTCACGTTCCGCGCGCCGGACCGCACCCTCACATCCGAGGACAGCGAGGAGATCCGCCAGCGCATCGTCGACAAGGCATCCGAACTCGGTGCGCAACTGCGCGCCTAGTGCACACCAACCACCAAACGAACAGGACCATGATGAGCCAACCGGACCAGTATCCATCGTCGCAGCCGCAGCAGGCGCCGAACGGGGCCAATGCTGCTCCGGTCGACTCATCCGGCCCTGCAGCCGGCACACAAGGGGCCAACCATCCGAGCTACGGGCAATATCTGCGCCCGGCGTACGGCGCGATGGACAACCAGTTCCCACAGGACTACGACCCCTACATTTTCGGGCGTCCCGACCCCGAGCCCCAGCCGGCGCAAGCGTCGCAAGCGGGGCCGACGCCGGCAGTGCCGCAGCCGAACCAGGCGCCCACACAACCGTGGGCCAGGCAGCAGGCGCAGGCGCCGCAAGCACCCGGCGCCACCCAGCAGGGCGGCAAATACCCGCGCTACGTCAACGGCATCGACATGGAGGACCCCAACCAGAACATCTTCTACGGGCGTGGGACGCCGGCGCGATCATCGCGTTCGTATTCGCGTTGTTCCTGCCCGTGCCGATCATGCCCGCGATTCTGGGCGCATTGAGCATGCGCCGCACGCGCATCATGCGCATGAAGGGGTATGGGCTCGCCCTGGCCGCGGTCATCATCAACGTGCTCTACACGATCGCGTTCGTGTGGCTCATGATCAACGGCGTCTCGATGGACGACGTGATGAACCAGATGCTCCAGTCGCTCAATTCCTCCACGTACGGCGGCTCCGGCGACTCCGTGCAGGCGTGAGCGGCGCTCGACGACACGCACAGACGGCTCCCCAAGAACGTATAGTTATGCATTGTTCTGCATAAAGTGTATACTCGGCAGCTAACCAAGCACAGAGGAGCTGACCATGGGCAAACATACCGTCGCCGTCGCAGGCGCCACCGGCTATGCCGGCGGTGAGATGCTGCGTATTCTGGCTGCGCATCCGGACTTCGAGGTCACCACGGTGGCCGGGCATTCGTCGGTGGGGCAGCCACTGGGCGCCTTCCAGCCGCATATTCCCCAATTGGCCCACCTGATCGTCGAAGACACCACACCCGAGGCATTGAACGGGCACGATGTGATTGTGCTCGCCCTGCCCCATGGCGCATCCGGCGCCCTCGCCGCGCAGCTCGACAACGACGCGGTGATCGTGGATCTGGGCGCCGACCACCGCCTCGAACAGCAGCAGGCGTGGGACGACTATTATGGTGGCGCATTCTACGAGCATTGGGTGTATGGCATGCCCGAACTCATCCTCGGCAAGGACGCCAATGGCGCATACCGGCGCCAGCGCGAACGGCTCTCGGGGGCCAAGCGCATCGCCGGCCCCGGTTGCAACGTCACCGCCGTCACCTTGGCCATGCAGCCCGGTATCGCGAACAACCTCGTCGTGCCACACACGATCGTCGCCGACCTGGCCGTCGGGTATTCCGGGGCCGGCAAGAACCTCAAGCGCACCAACCTGCTCGCCTCCGAGGCGCTCAATTCGGCGGTGCCGTATGCGGTGGGCGGCACCCACCGCCACATTCCCGAAATCCTGCAGAACTTCGCCCACGCCGCCGGTCTGGACGCCGCGGCGGCCGGCGAGTTCACCCTCGCGTTCACCCCGATGCTCGTGCCGATGTCGCGTGGCATCCTCGCCTCGGTGAGCGCGAAACTCACCGACGCCGCCATGGACCTGACCGACGAGCAGATCCATGCCATATGGACCGGCGCATACGAGGGCCAGGGGTTCATCAGCGTGCTCGCCCCCGGCGCCATGCCGGCCACGCAGAACGTGCTCGGATCGAACGCCGCGCATGTGCAAGTGGCCGTGGACCGGCGCAGCCGAACCCTGCACGCGTTTGCCGCGATCGACAACCTCAACCGCGGCACGGCCGGCCAGGCGGTTGAATCCCTCAACCTGGCCTTCGGACTCAATGAGGAAAACGGTTTGACGAAGATTGGAGTCGCACCATGAGCGTGACATTCGCGCAAGGATTCTCAGCGGCCGGTGTCGAAGCCGGCATCTCGGCCACACCGGGCAAGAAAGACGTGGCGCTCGTCGTGAACGAGGGGCCGCTCACGGCCGCCGCCGGCGTGTTCACCACCAACCGGTTCTGCGCCGCGCCCGTGCAATGGTCGCGCAAGGCCGTGGCCGACGGTTCGCTCAAGGCCGTCATCCTCAACTCCGGCGGCGCCAACGCATGCACCGGCGAAGCGGGGTATGCGCAATCCGTGGCAACCGCACATGAGGTGGCCGGGCTGCTCGGCACCGAAGACGGCGAAGTGGCCGTATGCTCCACCGGCCTCATCGGCGAACTGCTGCCGCTCGACAAGGTGCTCGCCGGCGCCGCGCGCGCCTTCGCCGCGCTCGAGCCGACGATGGCCGCCGGTGAGGACGCCTCGCACGCCATCATGACGACCGACACCAAGCCCAAGACGGTCACGCGCATGGGATCGAATGGATTCCGTGTGGGCGGCATGGTCAAGGGCTCGGGCATGATCGCCCCGCAGCTCGCCACGATGCTGTGCGTGATCACGACTGACGCCGTGGTGAGCGCAGGCCAGCTCCAGGCGGCGCTGGGCGCGGCGGTCGACACCTCGTTCAACCGCATCGACGTGGACGGCTGCATGTCCACGAACGACACCGTGCTGCTGCTCGCCTCGGGCGCCTCGGGCATCGAACCCGATCCGGACGAGTTCAACGACCTCATCGCGAACTGCTGCGCGAGCCTGGCACGCCAGATCATCGGCGACGGCGAAGGCGCGAGCCACGACATCCGCATCACCGTGGCTGGTGCCACAAGCGAGGACGCCGCGCTGGCGTGCGGGCGCGCGATCGCCGCGTCAAACCTGCTCAAATGCGCGATCAGCGGCAACGACCCCAACTGGGGGCGCATCGTGAGCTCTTTGGGCACCGTGCCGGCGGACGTGGCGCCCTACGACCCCGACGAGGTGACTGTCGACGTCAACGGCGTGCGCATCTGCGACGGCGGCAAACCGGGCCACGACCGCAGCGAGGTCGACATGACGCCACGCCAGATCGACATCGACGTGGACCTGCATGCGGGTACGTCGGCCGCAACCGTGTGGACCGACGACCTGACCCACGAATATGTGCATATCAACGCGGACTACGAGAGCTGAGGACATGGCAAAAGAACTGAAGGGACCGGGATTCCACCTCGACGTGCACACCGACCTGCGCGCCGACCAGAAGGCGGAGGTGCTCATCGAGGCGCTGCCGTGGCTTGAGGAATTCTACGGCAAGACGATTGTCATCAAATACGGCGGCAACGCGATGGTCGACGACCATCTCAAGGAATGCTTCGCCGAAGACATGGTGTTCCTGCGCCAGGTGGGCCTGCATCCGGTGATCGTGCACGGTGGCGGCCCGCAGATCTCGCACATGCTCAAGGCGTTGGGCATCCACTCCGAGTTCAAGGGCGGGCTGCGCGTCACGACGCCCGAGGCGATGGACGTGGTGCGCATGGTGCTCACCGGCAAGGTCTCCCGCGAGCTCGTCGGCCTGATCAACGCGCACGGGCCCCTCGCCGTTGGTCTGTCGGGTGAGGATGCCGCGCTGTTCTCCGCGATCCAACGCAAGCCGCTCATCGACGGCAAGCCCACCGACATCGGCCTGGTGGGCGACGTCGTCGGCGTCGACGCCTCGGCCGTGATCGATTTGATCAACGCCGGTCGCATCCCCGTCGTCTCGTCGGTCGCCCCGAACGAGGACGACGCCACCGAGGTGCTCAACGTCAACGCCGATTCTGCCGCGGCCGCGCTTGCTACCGCGCTCGGCGCGCACAAGCTCGTCATCCTCACGGATGTGGACGGCCTGTACGCGGACTGGCCCGACCGCAATTCGCTCATCGGCCGCATCGGCGTCGAGGACCTGCGCGACCTGCTGCCCGACCTCGAATCGGGCATGCGCCCCAAGATGGAGGCGTGCATCCGCGCCATCGACGGCGGCGTGCGCCAGGCGCACATCATCGACGGACGCAAACCACACTCCATACTCAACGAGATATTCACCTCGGCGGGCATCGGCACGATGGTCGAACCGGGTGAGGGACTGGAAATGAGGAGCTCATATGGCAACTGAGGCACAGCCACTGGGACAGGACGCCGCTTGGCTCGGCAAATACGACGACGTGCACATGCACGTGTTCGGCACGCCGCTGCGCGTGCTCGACCACGGGCAGGGCATGCGCGTGTGGGACGTCGACGGCAACGAATACCTCGACTTCCTCGCGGGCATCGCGGTGAACGCGCTCGGCTACGCACACCCGGACTGGTGCGAGGCCGTCGCGCAACAGGCACAGCGCGCCGCGCACGTGAGCAACTATTTCGCGACCAAGCCGCAGATCGAACTGGCCACCAAGCTCATCGAACTCACCGGCGCCCCACAGGGCTCGCACGTCTACTTCGGCAATTCAGGGGCCGAGGCCAACGAGGCCGCGCTCAAGATGGCCAAGCTCTACGGCGCCACCCTGCAGACCGACGATGCGTGCCCCTACCGCATCCTCGCACTGACCCACGGATTCCACGGGCGCACGATGGGCGCGCTTTCGGCCACATGGAAGCCGGCGATCCGCACCCCGTTCGAGCCTCTTGTGCCGAATATCGAGTTCGTCGAGGCCAACGACCTCGACGCGATGGGCGCCGGGTTCGCCACCGATGACGGCAAAGGCCCGGTGGCCGCGGTCATCATGGAACTGATTCAGGGCGAGGCGGGCGTGCTGCCACTCGACGCCGAGTACATCCGCGGCGTGCGGGCGCTGTGCGACGAGCACAACGCCCTGATGATCGTCGACGAGGTGCAGACCGGCATGGGCCGCACCGGCGCATGGTTCGCGTTCCAGCGCGATGACCTGGGCGGCATCACCCCCGACATCGTGACCTTTGCCAAGGGTGTGGCCGGCGGATTCCCGATGGGCGGCATGATCTCGTTCGGTGAGGAGCTCTCGGCGTTGTTCTCGCCCGGCACCCATGGTTCGACGTTCGCCGGCAACCCGCTTGGCGCCGCGGCGGCCCTCGCCACCATCGGCGTGATCGAACGCGAAGGGCTTGTGGCGCAGGCGAACGAGCGCGGCGAGCAACTGCGCACGGGCATCATGGCCACCGACAACCCGCTGTTCGCGTCGGTGCGCGGCCGCGGCCTGCTCAATGCGATCGTGCTGACGCGGCCGTGCGCGCATGCCTCCGTGGGATGGGCGCTCGACCACGGTCTGATCATCAATGCACCGTCGCCGACCGTGCTGCGTTTGGCACCGCCGTTGATCGCGAGCGAACAGGACATCAACGAGGCCATCGGCATCCTCGCCCTCATGCCGAACGATCTGGCGACCGAATAGGCGCGGGAACCGAAAACCACCCACCATACAGCAAGGAGGCCATTATGGCGCAGCTTCGGCACATGCTTCGCGATGACGACGTCAATCACGAGGAGCAAAAGCAGATTCTGGAACTGGGCATGAAGTTCCGTGAGAACCGTTTTCACCACCGACCTTTCGAGGGGCCGCAGGGCGTGGCCGTGCTCTTCGACAAGCCGAGCACGCGCACGCGCTCGAGCTTCTCGATCGGCGTGGCCGAATTGGGCGGTTACCCGCTCGTCATCGACAAGTCCGGGTCCCAGTTGGGCCGTGGCGAGCCAATCAGCGACACGACCGAAGTGCTCACGCGCATGGCATATGCAATCGTCTGGCGCACGTTCGAACAGTCACGCATCGAGGAGATGGCTTCGGTGGCCACAGTGCCAGTCGTCAACGCGCTCACCGACGAATTCCACCCCTGTCAGGTGCTCGCCGACTTCCTGACCCTGGCCCAGTTCAAGGGCGGCGTCGACGCGCTCGAAGGCATGTCGATCGCGTACTTGGGCGATGCGGCGAACAACATGGCGAACTCGTACCTGCTCGCGGGCGCCGTGGCCGGCATGCATGTGGCCGTGGCCGGCCCGAATGGCTATCTGCCCGATGAGGCGATCGTGCAGGACGCCGAGGCGATCGCTGCCACGACCGGTGGATCGATCCTCGTGACGACCAATCCGCTCGAGGCCGTGGCCGGCGCGGACTGCGTGTTCACCGACACATGGGTCTCGATGGGCGAGGAATCGCAGTACGCTGTGCGTTCCAAGCCGTTCTGGCCCTATCAGGTCAACGAGAAGCTCATGGGGTATGCCAAGCCCGACGCGCTGTTCCAGCACTGCCTGCCCGCCTACCGCGGCAAGGAGGTGACCGCCGAGGTCATCAACGGCCCGCAGTCGGTCGTGTGGGACGAGGCCGAGAACCGGTTGCACGCGCAGAAGGCGCTGCTCACTTGGCTCATCGGCAAGCAGCGTGGCGACGAAAGCCTGCTGGTCTGATGACGCAGGACTCCCAGCCGATGCAACGCCCGGCGAGCCGCGTCGCGCGCCTGAAGGCGATCGAGCAGGCGCTCGAGAACAATGTGGTCACGTCGCAGGCGGAGCTCTCCGAAATCCTCAGCAGCCAGGGCATCGAGGTGACCCAGGCCACATTGAGCCGCGATCTCGACGAGATCAACGCCACGAAGACACGCCTGCCGGACGGCGTGCTTGCCTACACCGTCGGCGAGCACGCGCCGGCGGAGGCGGAGGGCCACGAGCCCGACGAGCGTGCCCAGCAGCAGATGTCGAAGGTGCTGTCGGGCATCGTCACCTCGGTGGCCCACGCGCGCAACCTCATCGTGGTGCACACCTCGTCGGGCGCCGCCCAATACGTGGCGAGCGTCATCGACCGCCACGCCGTCCCGGGCATCCTCGGCACGATCGCCGGCGACGACACCGTGCTGGTGATCTGCCAGGACGACCAGTCGGCCCTGCGGCGCAGCGCATGGCTGCTCGATATCGCGTCCAAGCGCGGCTGAGCATTCGCATTGTGGGCACATCGTGTCCACAATGCATATTTATACACACTTTTGTATATACTGGCGCGTATCGCACCTGAAGAAAGGCAAGACATGAGCGATAAGAACCGTATTGTGCTCGCGTACTCCGGCGGCCTCGACACCTCCGTCGCCATCCCGTACCTCAAGGACCGCACCGGCAAAGACGTGGTGGCCGTCTCGCTCGACGTCGGCCAGGGCGGCGAAAGCCTCGAGACGATCAAGGAACGCGCGCTCGCGTGCGGCGCCGTCGAAGCGTACATCGTGGACGCACGCGACGAGTTCGCGAACGAATACTGCATGCAGGCCCTCAAGGCGAACGCCATGTACGAAGGCGTGTACCCGCTCGTCTCCGCGATCTCGCGTCCGCTGATCACCAAGCACCTGGTGCGCGCCGCACACCAGTTCGGCGCCGACACAATCGCGCACGGCTGCACCGGCAAGGGCAACGACCAGGTGCGCTTCGAGGTCTCCATCCAGTCGATCGACCCCGAGCTCAAGGCGATCAGCCCGATCCGCGACCTGTCGCTGACGCGTGACGTGGAGATCGCCTACGCCAACGACCACGACCTGCCGATCGTGCAGACCGAGAAGAGCCCGTTCTCCATCGACCAGAACGTGTGGGGCCGCGCCATTGAGACCGGCTTCCTCGAGGACCCGTGGAACGCGCCCACCAAGGACTGCTACTCGTACACCGACGACCCGGACTTCCCACCGGTCGAAGACGAGGTCGTCATCGAATTCAAGCAGGGCGTGCCGGTCAAGATCGACGGCCGCGACGTGACCCCGCTGCAGGCGATCGAGGAGATGAACCGCCGCGCGGGCGCCCAGGGCATCGGCCGCGTCGACCTCATCGAGGACCGCCTTGTCGGCATCAAGTCCCGCGAACTCTACGAGGCGCCCGGCGCGATCGCGTTGATCACCGCGCACGAAGAGCTCGAGAACATGTGCCTCGAACGCGAACAGCACCGCATCAAGCGCGACATCGACAAGCGCTGGGCCGAGCTCGTCTACGACGCGCAGTGGTTCTCGCCGGCCGTCAAGTCGCTCAACGCGTTCATCGACGACACCCAGCAGTACGTCAACGGCGAGATCCGCATGGTGCTGCACGGCGGCCGCGCAGTCGTGGTGGGACGCCGTTCCGACAGCTCGCTGTACGACTACAACCTCGCCACCTACGATTCGGGCGACACCTTCGACCAGAACGCGTCGAACGGCTTCATCGAGATCTACGGCCTGCCCACCAAGGTGGCCGCGGCGCGCGACGTGAAGTTCGGCAACGGCATCGAAGTTCCGGACAACGACGTAGAGTAGGGCACATCACCAGGCGGTTGCATCCGCTGCGCGAACAGACGGGCGGCGCGCCCGCGGCACGAGCCGCGCGCGGCCGCCCTCTTTCTGCCGGCAAGGCACCGGGAAAGAGAGGAAACCATGACCGAGGGCACCACGCACGAAGGGGAGCATCTGGCATTGTGGGGCGGGCGGTTCTCGTCCGGCCCGTCGCCCGAGCTCGCCTCGCTGAGCAAATCCACGCAGTTCGACTGGCGACTGGCCGACGACGACATCGCGGGTTCGCGCGCACATGCCCGTGCCCTGGCCCGCGCCGGACTGCTCACCTCCGACGAGCTGCAGCGCATGGAAGTGGCGCTCAACGAGCTGCAATACCGCGTGGACACCGGCGCGTTCGCGCCGGTCGAGGACGACGAGGACGAAGCGACCGCGCTCGAACGCGGCCTGCTGGAGATCGCCGGCGACGAGCTGGGCGGCAAACTGCGCGCCGGCCGTTCGCGCAACGACCAGATCGCCGCGCTGATCCGCATGTGGCTGCGCCGCCAGTCGCGCGTCATCGCCAACCAACTGCTCGACCTGTGCATGGCGCTCATCGACCAGTCCCTCAAAGCCGGCCGCACCGTGATGCCCGGCCGCACCCACATGCAGCACGCCCAGCCCGTGCTGCTCGCGCACCAGCTCATGGCGCACGTGTGGCCGCTGCTGCGCGACGTGGACCGCCTGCGCGACTGGGACCGGCGCATTGACGCGAGTCCCTACGGCTCCGGTGCGCTCGCCGGCAACACGCTCGGCCTCGAACCGGTGGCCGTGGCGCGCGAACTGGGGTTCACGACCGTCACCGAAAACTCCATCGACGGCACCGCGAGCCGCGACCTCGTGGCGGAGTTCTCGTTCGTCGCGGCTATGGCCGGTGTCGACATCAGCCGCCTGTCCGAGGAGATCATCATCTGGAACACGCAGGAGTTCGCCTTCGTGCGGCTTGACGACGCGTACTCGACCGGCTCCTCGATCATGCCGCAGAAGAAGAACCCCGACATCGCCGAACTCGCGCGCGGCAAGGCCGGACGCCTCATCGGCGACCTGACCGGCCTGCTCGCCACGCTCAAAGGCCTGCCCACCGCGTACGCGCGTGATCTGCAGGAAGACAAAGAGGCCGTGTTCGACCAGGTCGACACACTCGAAGTGCTGCTGCCCGCGTTCACCGGCATGGTGGCCACGATGGCCTTCGACGCCGCCCGTCTCGAGGCCGAGGCGCCGACCGGCTTCGCGCTCGCCACCGACATCGCCGAGTGGCTTGTCAAGCAGGGCGTGCCGTTCCGCCACGCCCATGAGCTTTCCGGCGCATGCGTCAAGATCGCCGAAGGCCGTGGCGAAGAGCTGTGGGACCTGACCGACGACGATTTCATCGAGGTGTTCCGCGAATTCCTGCCCGCCGAACAGGCCGTGGGCGTGCGCGAAGTGCTCTCCACCGAAGGCTCGGTCGCTGCGCGCGCCGGCAAGGGCGGCACCGCGCCGACCCGTGTGCGCGAGCAGATCGTCTCCGCCAAATCCGCTGTCGAACAGCTGCGCACGTATTTCCACGCGAGCAGCGACGGCACGGCGTATGTCTCGCCCGAGGCGATCGTCAAACTGCACGACGCCGACCAGGCGTGACGCGTCCGGTGTGGCGGCGGACGCGCATACCGCCGCCACACCGGATGCAATCCGTGTGCGCAGGCAGGGGGAGTTGTGCTCAGCAGACGCGCAATCGGCCGCATCGTGCGCCATTACGGCGCCGACATCCTGACGCATGAGCATATGGAGGTGGAGCGCCGCGCGTACCAGCACGGCAACGTGACGACCTACGAGCATTCGGTGCGCGTCGCGCGTCTGGCCGTGTGGCTCGCCGACCGCCTGCGCCTGTGGCGGCGCGTGGACCTGCGCTCACTGGTGCGCGCCGCCCTGCTCCACGACTATTTCCTGTACGACTGGCATGAGCACGACGACGGCACACACCGCTGGCATGGGTTCAGGCACCCGGCTACGGCCGAACGCAATGCGCGCGCCGATTTCGCCATCGACGACGTGGTGGCTAACAGCATCCGCACACACATGTTCCCGCTCACGCCGGTTCCACCGCGCCATGTGGAAGGCTGGCTCGTCACCGCCGCCGACAAAATCAGCGCGACCACCGAGACGTTCTCGCCCGACCGCTTCGCAAAACCCCACGGCAAAGGCCGGTGAGTGTCTGCGAGCCGTGCGACACTGGGAACCGGCCGGGGCCGTGCTATGCGCGCGCCCCGCGTAGACATACGTCAGATTCAGGAGAACATTAGGCATGGCTCACGTCATCGATTACAAGGAAGCCGGATTCGATTCGGTACTGGATGAATTGGAATGGCGCGGGTTGATTTCCCAGTCGACCGACCGGGAACGACTCGCAGAGACGCTCGATGGAGATCCGATCACCTATTACTGCGGGTTCGACCCCACCGCGCCGTCACTGCACATCGGCAACCTCGTGCAGCTCATCATCATGCGCCACCTGCAGGCGGCCGGGCACCACCCGATCGCGCTCGTGGGCGGCGCCACCGGCCTGATCGGCGACCCGCGCCAGTCAGGTGAGCGCGTGCTCAACTCCAAGGACATCGTGGCCGGCTGGTGCGACCGCCTGCGCGCACAGATCGGCGAAGTGCTCGTGCAGGACGGCGCCAACCCGGTGCGCTTTGTCTCAAACTACGACTGGACGGCGTCGATGAACGTCATCGACTTCCTGCGCGACGTGGGCAAGAACTTCCGTCTGGGCACGATGCTCTCCAAGGACATCGTGGCACGCCGCCTCAATTCGGAGAGGGCATCTCGTTCACCGAGTTCAGCTACCAGGTGCTCCAAGGCAACGACTACCTGCACCTGTACGACAATTTCGACTGCGTGCTCGAGCTCGGCGGATCCGACCAGTGGGGCAACCTCACGTCGGGCCTCGACCTGATCCACAAGGTGCGCGGCGTCAATGTGAACGTCATGGCAAGTCCGATCATCACCGACGCTAACGGCAAGAAATTCGGCAAGTCCGAAGGCAACGCCGTGTGGCTCGACCCCACGATGCTCAGCCCGTACCGGTTCTACCAGTTCTGGATCAACCGCCCGGACGCCGAGATGGAAAGCCTGCTCAAGGCCTTCACGTTCCTGCCGAAACAGGAGATTGAACGCCTCATGGAGAGCACCGCCACGAATCCAGGCGCCCGCGAGGCCCAGCGTGTGCTCGCATGGGAGGTCACGAGCCTCGTGCACGGCGAGGATGCCACACGGCAGGCCATCGAGGCGTCCGCGGCGCTCTTCGGACGCGGCGGCGACCTGGCGGCCATCGGCGTGGACACGCTTGAAGCGGCGCTCGACGGCCTCAAGGTCGAGAACGAAGAGGGAGCCAAGGTCTTCGCCACAGCCACGGTCGGCGAGCGTGTGAGCGAGGCCGGCGTGCGCGCCGGGTTGTTCAAGTCGATCTCCGAAGCGCGCAAGACGATCGCCTCGGGCGGCGTATACCTCAACAATGCGCGCGTGGAGGACCAGGAGCGTCTGCTGGGCGCCGACGACTTCCTGCAGGGGCGGTTCGCGCTCATCCGCCGCGGCAAGAAGGCGCTCGGCGTGGTGGAGCTCGGCTGAGTTTACGCTATCGCCCCAATGCGCCGCGTCGACGCTGGCGAGCGATTACACTGAAGACACAAGAACGGATGAGGCGGGCGCACGGCCCGCCTCTCGAATGCAAAGGGCACAGAATGGCAGACGAACGCGGATCCCAGCATCAATCACACGGGTCGAACCGCCGGTACGGGTCGAACAATTCCGGCAAGCGCAAGGGCTACGGCCAGCGCAAGGGCCAAGGCGGCGGATCGTTCCACCGCGGCGGCTCCCAGCACCGCAACCGCGACTTCCACCGCGACGGCGAACGCGGTGAGTTCCGTCAGGACGACGAACGCCGCCAGCGTTTCCACCGCGACGGCGAGTCGGACGGATCGCGCGGCTATCGTTCGGGCGACCGCAGGGACCGCAACAACCACGGCAACGGCCAGCGCCGTGATTTCCACCGTGGCGACCGCAGGGACTTCCGTCGTGATGACCGCCGTGACGGCGAACGCCGTGACTTCCACCGTGATGGCGACCGCAGGGACTTCCGTCGCGATGACCGCCGTGATGACCGCCGCAACAACCATCATGACAACCGCCGTGGGGACCGCAGGGATTTCCGCCGTGACGACCGTCGTGGGGACCGCTTCAACCACCATGACGACAAGCGCCGTGAATACATGTCGAAGTCGCGCAAGAACTCCGATGGCACGGTCAGCTTCCCCTCGCAGAACCCTTACACCGACCGTCGTCCGGGTGAGCCGGTCATGCCCAAGGGTCTGGAATGGAACATGCTGAGCAAGGACGAGCGCGAACGTCTGCGCGGACTGTCGAAGGAGCATGCCGAGAACATCGGCCTGCACATCCTGGCCGCGTACACGCTTGAGGCCGACGACCCGAAGGCGGCGCTCGAGCACGCCAAGTGGGTGGCCAAGCAGGCGTCGCGCATCGATTTCGCCCGCGAGACGCTCGCGATGGTGGCCTACCGCAACGGCGACTACAAGCTCGCGTTGCGCGAGTTCCGCACGGCGTTCCGCATGAACGGCTACTTGGATTACCTGCCGTTCATGGCGGATTGCGAGCGTGGGCTCGAACAGCCCAAGAAGGCGATCGACATCGCGCTGTCCGACGACGCCAAGCACCTGACCGGCGAACCGAAGGCCGAGATGTTCCTCGTGTACGCCGGCGCGCTCGCCGATCTGGGCATGTGGGACCAAGCGATCGAGGTCGTGTCGAAGCTCGTGCACGCCAAGGGCTTGGCGGGGGAGTACCGCATGCGCGCCGCACAGGCCGAGCAGTACTTCCTCGAGCAGTCCGGCCGTTCCGACGAGGCCGTGGCGATGGATGAGCTCATCGACGACCTGGAGGCGAAGTACGCCGACGTCGAAGAGGATGAGACGAGCGACGACTTCGTGGTCGACTACGACGTGGAGGACCTGCCCGAAGATCTGCAGGCCAAGCTCGGCGTGACCGAGGACGACGCGCAGTACGCGCCGTTCGACGACGAGGATGGTGTGAACATGGACGACGAGACGCGCCTGCCGGAAGAGGAGCAGCGCGAAGGCGCCGCGATGGACATCGAACCCGCCGAGATGGAGGAACGCAACGAACGCCGTGACGAGGAAGGCGTGATGGCCGACCCCGACCTGACCGACGTCGCTGAGGACTTCAACGAGGAGGACGCCCAGATCGGCGATGACGAAGAGCAAATCGACAGCGAAACGGAGTGACCCCACGTGCTGAAAGCCACCACGACCGCGCTCAGTGAGACCTACCGTCTGGCGCTGCTGGACCTTGACGGCGTCGTCTATTACGGCAAGCAGCCGGTGCCGCACGCCAGTGCGAGCATCACCGAAGCCCAGCGGCTCGGCATGACGATCGAGTACACCACGAACAACTCCTCGCGCATGCAGGGCGTGGTGGCCGGTCAACTTCATGGGTTCGGGCTGGATGTGCAGCCGTGGCAGGTGATCACCTCGTCGGTCGTCGCCGCGCGCATGGTGGCGCGCCATGTACCCGCGGGGGCACGCGTGCTCGTGGTGGGCGCCGACCATCTGCGTGACGAAGTGGCCAAGCAGGGTCTCGTCATCGTCGACAATGCCAAGGACGACCCCGCCGCGGTCATCCAAGGCTGGTACCCGCAGATGACATGGCAGCAGATGGCCGAAGCCGCGTATGCGGTCGAGGCGGGCGCCCAGTATTTCGTGACGAACCGTGACCTCACGATTCCCCGCGAACAGGGCATTGCACCGGGCTGCGGCTCGATGATCCAGGCCGTCGTCAACGCCACCGGCGTTGAACCGTTGGCCTCGGCGGGCAAACCCGAGTCGGCGATGTACGACGAGGCGCGCATGCTCGCCGCCCATGATGGTGAGACGATGGTGTCGGTCGCGCAGAGCCTGGCCATCGGCGACCGCTTGGACACCGACATCGAGGCCGGCAACCGCGGCGGTTATGATTCGTTGCTCGTGCTCACCGGCGTGACCGACGAACGGCTGCTCATGTGTGCCCCGGCCGCATTGCGCCCCACGTACATCGCCCGCGACCTGCGGGGACTGAACGTGCCCCACCCGGGCGTCGAACGGCTCGCGGACGGCGACTGGCGCTGCGGCGGCATGACCGCCACATGGCGCGACGGCGCCGTCGCCGTCAGCGACACGACGAGCATCGACGCGCTGCGCGCCGCATGCGCCCTGATCTGGGACCGCATGGACAACGGCGCCGACGCCGCGGGCATCGCCCTGCCGCAGTTCCATCTCGACGACTGACTGGCGGCCATGGCAGATATGGAACGGCTCGACGCCTATATGGCACGGTGCGCGCTGGCGCCGTCGCGCGCCAAGGCGCAACGCCTTATCCGCGACGGCTCTGTGTTCGTCGACGGCGTGTGCGCGCGCAAGCCATCGGCACCAGTGCCCGGCGGCGCGCATGTCGATGTGCGTGGCTCCGACGATTACGTCTCCCGTGGGGCCTACAAACTGCTCGGTGCGTTCAGCGCGTTCGCACCCCACGGCCTGCGCCCGCCCGAGGGCCTCGATTGCCTCGATATCGGCGCATCGACCGGCGGGTTCTGCGATGTGCTGCTGCGTGATGGCGCGCACCGCGTCATCGCGCTCGATGTGGGCCATGGGCAGCTCGATGCGCGCATCGCCTCCGACCCGCGCATTATCGAGATGAGCGGCGTCAATATCCGCGACGTCGACCCCACGGATCTGCCGTTCGCACCGCAGATGGTCGTGTCGGACGTCTCGTTCATCTCATTGACGTATGTATTGCCGGTCGTCGCGCGTATCGCCGCACCCGGCGCGGCAGCGGTCATGCTGGTCAAACCGCAGTTCGAAGTCGGCAGGCAGGGGCTCGGCAAACACGGCATCGTCACCGACCCGCAGCTACGCACGCGCGCGCTGGACGGTGTGGTGCACTGCGCGCGCGAATGCGGGCTGGATGTTGTGGCGACCGCCGTCTCGCCGATCGAAGGCACGCACGGCAACATCGAATACCTCATGTACGCGCGTGCCCGCTCCTGAAACCGTCTGCGTCAGCCGCGGATGAAGTGGTCGATCTGGTCCTGCTTGCCCATGATGATCAGTTCGTCGTTGCGGTGCAGTTCCAGGTCGTTTGACGCGTACTGGAACTCATGGCCGGGGGATTTGACGCCGACGATCGTCACGCCATAGCGGTCGTGGATCTTCGCGTCGCCGATCGTATAGCCCACGAATTGCGCAGGCGTATGGATCTTGACGACGTTGTAGGCGCCTTCGAGCTCGATGTAGTCGAGGTAGTTGCCCGACACGAGATGCCCCACGCGCTTGCCCGCGTCGGTTTCGGCGTTGATGATGTGGCGTGCGCCGATGCGCTGCAGGATGCGCGCGTGCTCCTTCGACACCGATTTGGCCCAGATGTCGGAGATGCCGGCGTCGAGCAGGTTGCCCGCGGTGATCACGGACGCCTCGACGCTGTCGCCGATCGCCACGACCGCGGTGTCGAAGTCCGCGGCGTTGAGCTGTTCGAGCGCCAGCACATCGGTCATGTCGGCCTGCACGGTGGGGATCTGCGACGACCAGCGGTTCACGAGTTCGGGGTCGCGGTCCACGGCCAGCACATCCTGTCCCATCGCGTCGAGCGTGGTGGCCACCGCGCTGCCGAAACGGCCCAGTCCCACCACGAGTACACTGCGGTTGTCCGCCATGGTTACCTCCTGCAAGTTGCGTGTGAATGATGAAGAACGATCGGGGTTGATGGTTGCGTGTGGCCGCCGGTCAGCCCACCACGATCTGGTCGGTGGGGTAGCGCACCACGTCAAGCTGCTTGGGCCGGCTCACCGCGTAGGCAAGCGTCATCGGGCCCAAACGCCCCACGACCATCGTCGCGGCGAGCACGTAAAGCGCCGCATCGCTGCCTTCCTGCGCCACACCCACCGAATAGCCGCCCAGGCCGAATGACGAGCATGCATCGAACAGCGCGTGGCTGAACGAGGCGTCGGTGATGAGCATGAGCGCCATCGAGGCCACGAGCACAAGCGCGAAGCACGCGGTGGTGATGCTGACCGCCGTCATGATCACATGCGTGTGGATGCGCCGGTGGAACGCGTTCACATCGCTGTGCCCGGTGAACGCCGCCTTGCACACCAGCAGGATCACAGCGAAGGTCGTGACGCGGATGCCGCCGGCCGTGGAGGTGCTGCCGCCGCCGATGAACATGACGAAGCTCATGAACACCTTCGTCGCCTCGCTCACCTGCGGCACCCACGAAAGGTCGAAGCCGCTGCTGCGGGGCATCACCGCGGCCACCATGGCGCGGCGCATGCGCGTCTCCACGTCGGCGTGTTTGAACAGCGCCGGATTGTCCCATTCCACAGCCAGGAACCAGATGAGCGAGACAAGCACGATCGCGAACGTGGTGATGAGGGTGACCTTGGTGTGCAGGTTCCAGCGTTTGGGCGGCTGGTGGCGGCGTGTACAACGGAAGATGTTGAGGATGACGGGGAAGCCGAGCGTGCCGCAGAACGCGGAGAGCATGATCGGCATGCCCACGGCCCAGTTGTTCACATACAGCCCCGCGCCGTCGGGGGTGAAGCCCGCGTTGTTGTACGCCATGACGGCGAAGAACAGCGACTCCCACAGCGAATGCCCCACCGATCCCTTGTTCACATGGAGTAGGCCGGGGAACAGGGCGATGAACGTGATGCTCTCGATGACGAATGTGGTGGTGAGCACCACCGTGAGCACGCCGCGGATCTCGCTGAGCTTGTTGGTGCCGAGCTCGGAGGCCGTCAGCAGGCGTTGCATGGCCTTGAGGTGGTGGTTGACGGCGAGCGCGATGAGCGAGGCGAAGGTCATGACGCCCAGACCGCCCATCTGCACGGAGATGATGAGCACCGCCTGGCCGAACATGGACCAGTGGCTTGTGGTGTTCACGATCGAGATGCCGCATGTCGACAATGCACTGACCGCGGTGAAGAACGCGGTGGAGAACGACGTGGACTGCCCCTCCTGCGTGGAGATGGGCAACAGCAGCAGCGACGTGGACAGGCACACCAGCACGACGAAGTAGATGATCGTCAGCCGGCCGGGGTGCGAGTTGATCCGGTAGCTCAATGAGCGTCGAATCGGTTTGCGTTCCTCGGCGGCGGCCTTCTCGAACGTGTCGCCCGAGAACCACCAGGCATAGCCTTGTGAAGCGTCGCTGTTCGACGCCGATTCGTCGAACAGGAGATTCGCCATGCTGCCTCCCCGTCCAAGCCGTGACCACAGTGCGTGTCCTTACGTAGCCATTGTAGAGCCACGAGCGACTTCACGGCGTCTGTTCGCGCATCGCCGGACGTTTGGCAGGGGAAGGGCAATACGAGGCGTCGACTACCATGGTGGCGTACACCCACGCGAGAAACGGAGCGGCCATGACCAAGACGCGGCATGCCATTGTCGTCACACACGAGCGCCTCATGCACCGCGGCGACGTCGTGCAGGGCGCGGTCGGGCAATTGCAGGAGGCCGGGTTCGACGTGCAGGTCATCGACCGGCTCGACGTGCCCGAATTCGGCCAGCCGTGCGAGCGGGTGCCCGAAGACACCGAGATCGTCGTCGTCCTCGGCGGCGACGGCACGATCCTGCGCGCCGCCGAGCTCGTGCATTGCACGGGCGTGCCGATCATCGGCATCAACATGGGCCATGTGGGATTTCTGGCCGAATTCGAAAGCTTCCAGATCCACGACGCGATCCGCCGCATCGCCGAACGTGACTACAACATCGACGAACGCATGATCGCGCATGTGGACGTCTGGCTGCCCGATGCGCACGAACCGTTGCGCGACTGGGCGCTCAATGACATCACAATCGAACGCGCCGACCGCGGCAAGATGGTCGAACTGTCGATCGGTGTGGACGGCGTGGAGATGAGCTCGTTCGGCTGCGACGGCGTCATCTTCTCGACGCCCACCGGTTCGACCGCCTACGCGTTCTCCGCCGGCGGCCCGGTGGTCTGGCCCGACGCGCAGGCGTTGCTCATGGTGCCGCTCGCCGCGCACGCGCTGTTCGCCCGCCCGATCGTCATTGGTTCCGACTCGTCGTTCTCGCTGCGCATCGACGACGATTCCACGTCCGAAGGGTGGATCTGCTGCGATGGCCGCCGCCAGCGCGCGCTGCCCAAAGGCACGCGCGTCGCGATCCGCCAATCGGCCGCGCGCCTGCGTCTGGCACGCCTGTCGGACGCGCCGTTCACCAACCGGCTCGTCACGAAATTCAACCTGCCGGTCGTCGGCTGGCGTGACCGGCACGCCCCTGAAGCCAACACGTCGCTGCGCGGGCAGGGCGATGCCGACGACCCAGACTACGGTGCCTGACGCCACACGCGCGCACATCCTGCACATCCGACACCCACACAAGGAACCGGTGACCCCACTTTGCTTGAAGAACTCGAACTGCGAGACCTTGGGCCCATCCATACCGCAACCATCGCACCCCATGCCGGCATGACGGCGATCACCGGCGAGACCGGCGCCGGCAAATCCATGCTCCTGTCCGCACTCGACATGGTCTGCGGCGCCCCGGCCGACCCCGCGCGCGTCGCCACCGGCACGACGGCCGCATGGGCGCAGGCGATCTTCACGCTGCCCGCCGATTCGCCTGCCGTGCCACTGCTCGACGACGCTGGCATCAGCATCGTCGACAACGAGGTGTTCCTTGCGCGCACGGTGCCGGCGCATGGCCGTTCACGTGCCGTCATCTGCGGCAAAACGGTGCCGCGCTCACTGTTGGGCGCTGTGTGCGCCGAACTCATCACCGTCCATGGGCAGGCAGACCAGCTGCGGTTCGCCACCGCGGCTCGGCAGCGCGCGTTCCTGGACCGGTACGCCGCCGACGGTGACCTGCTCCATGCTTACGCGCGCGCCTACGCCGCCTACCGTGAGGCGGAGGACCATCTGCGCCGCATCGAATCGCAGGAGGCGTCGATGCGCCAGCAGGCGGACTACCTGCGTGAATCGATTGCGCGCATAGACCGCATCGACCCGCAGGCCGGCGAACTCGACGAGCTCAAGGCGCGCCGCACCCGCATCGAAAATGCGGCGCGCGTCAATGCCGGCGTCGCCCAGGCGCTTGGCGCACTCGACGCAGCCCAGAACGGCGATGGCATGGAACTGCCGGGCGCGTGCGACCTCGTGCAGCGCGCCGCCGACGCCCTGCGAGCGCTCGGATTCGACGACGGTCTGTGCCAGTGCGCCGACCGCCTGGACGCCGTGGGCACCGAACTCGCCGACGTGGTGTTCACACTCACGCGGCAGCTCGACGGCGAAGGCGGCCCCGAAGAACTCGACGCGCTCAACGGGCGCATCCACGAGCTCGACGAACTGACACGCCGGTGGGGGCCGACGCTCGCCGACGTGCTCGCATGGCGCGAACGGTCGCGGTTCGAACTCGAGGACCTCGACGATTCACCCGAACGGCTCGCCCAATTGCGCGCCGAACGCGACGCGCTCGCCGAAGCGGCGCTGCGTGCGGCGAAACGGCTCACCAAGGCGCGACGCACAGCCGCAGACGCATTGTGCCAAGCGGTCGCGGGCGAACTCGGACAGCTGGCGATGGACGGCGCGGCGCTCTCGATCCACGTGCAGCCGCGCAGTGGCAACGGCGCGCTCGACGCGCACGGCGCCGACGACATCGCGTTCCTGTTCACACCGTTCCCGGGCGCCGAGCCGATGCCGATGGGCGCAAGCGCGTCGGGCGGCGAACTGAGCCGGCTCATGCTCGCGCTCGAACTGTCCGCGGCGGGCCATGGAGCGTCGGGGGAGCAGGGCGCGCCGATGACGTTCATCTTCGACGAGGTCGACGCCGGCGTGGGCGGGCGCACCGCGGTGGAGCTCGGGCGGCGCTTGGCGCGCCTCGCCCGGCACGCGCAGGTCATCGTCGTCACGCATCTGCCGCAGGTGGCCTCGTGGGCCCAACGCCAGTATGTGGTGAGCAAGGGCACCGATGGCGAGGGGCGCACGGGCACAAGGGTGCGCGAAGTGCAGGGGAGCGCGCGCGTTGAGGAGATTGCGCGCATGCTCGCCGGCGACACGACGCGCACATCGCTCGACCATGCGCGTGAGCTGCTCGACGCCTCGCGCTTGGACAACGACAACACCGATGCGGTAGCAGGAGGCAGGGCACATGACGACTGACGAAAACCTCGGCAAGGCCGCGATCTTCGACCTGGACGGCACCTTGCTCGATTCGATGGGTGTCTGGGACCAGATCGATGCCGCGTTCCTGGCGAAACGCGGCATCACCGTGCCCGACGACTACATGGAGACCGTCACGGCGATGCAGTTCCGTGAGATCGCGCGCTATACGATCGACCGGTTCGACTTGGACGACACCGAGGACGGACTGATGGCCGAATGGGACCGCATGGCGCATGACGCGTATACGAGCATCGTGCAGCCCAAGGCGCATGCGCTCGACTATCTGCGCTACCTCAAAGCCACCGGCGCCAGACTTGCGGTGGCCACGACGATGCCCGCCGGACTGCGCGCGCCGGCGCTTGGGCACGCCGGCATGCTCGACCTGTTCGACGCCATCGTCGGCGTCGACGATGTGGGGCGCGGCAAGGAGCACCCCGACATCTATCTGGAGGCCGCCGCGCGCGTCGGTGTGCCGGCCCATGCGGCCACCGTGTTCGAGGACCTGCTTGCGGGCGTGCAATCGGCGGCCGGGGCCGGCATGCATGTGTGGGGTGTCTACGACGAGTCGTCCGCACAATCCTGGCCGGCGATCCAATCCATTGCGCAAGGCGTCCTCGACGACTTCGCGCAGGCGCCACGTCCGCTCGCCTGAGCAATGTGTTGGCCCCCATAGCCATATGGCGATGGGGGCCAACACATTGCTGGTGCGCGTTATGTTACAGACGGTTGGCGCACTGCTCCACGTAGTGGGCCATGTCGCTGACCTCCACGCAGTCACGGAACCGCACGTCGGCGCTTTCCAGGCCGCGCAGCATGGCGGGCACCTCGGTGCCGGTGGCGGCCGCGAGCTCGTCCATGCATTCGAAATCGGTGCCGTCGGCCTTGAGCCCCAGCGCCTCGTTGACCACGCGCGGGAACTTGTAGGGGCTCGCGGTGCTCAGCAGCACACGCGGCGTGCCCGGGTCGGCCGGCATCTGCCGCATCACGAAATAGCCGCATGCGGTGTGCGGGTCGATCACATAATGGTTGTCGCGCCAGCATTCGGCGATCATCTGGCGCACCTGGTCCTCGTCGGCCCAGCCGGTGGCGAACAGTTGGCGGATCTGCGCGAGCAGTTGCGGCGGCACCTCATAGGCGCCGTACTGCGCCAGGTCGTTCATCAGGTAGGTGATCAGGCGCGGGTCCTTCTCCGCCATGTAATACAGCATGCGTTCGAGGTTCGAGGAGATGAGGATGTCCATCGACGGCGAGATCGTCTCGTAGAACGGGCGGTTGCGGTTGTAGGTGCCGGTCGTCAGGAAGTCGAACAGCACGTTGTTCTTGTCGGAGGCCACGACGAGCTGGCGTACCGGCAGGCCAAGCATCTTCGCGTAGTAGCCGGCGAGCACGTCGCCGAAATTGCCGGTCGGCACCACGAAGTCGACCTCGTCGCCCACATTGATCACCTGCTGTTCGAGCAGCTGCGCGTACGCCGAGAAATAGTAGACGACCTGCGGCACCAAGCGGCCCACGTTGATCGAGTTCGCCGACGAGAGCACCACATGGTCGTCCGCGGCGAGGCGTTCGGCGAGCTCCTGGTCGCCGAAGATCTCCTTGACGGTGGACTGCGCGTCGTCGAAATTGCCGTTGACGGCGCACACATGCACATTGGAGCCGGTCTGCGTGGTCATCTGCAGCTCCTGCACGCGGCTCACCCGGCCCTGCGGGTAGAACACCGTGATGCCGGTGCCCGCGGCGTCGGCGAACCCGGCCAGCGCGGCCTTGCCCGTGTCGCCCGAAGTGGCGGTCACGATCATGATCTTCTCGTCCGCGTCGCCGTCGGCCGGCGTGGTGCGGGCCATGAAGCGCGGCAGGATCTGCAGCGCCACATCCTTGAACGCGCATGTGGGGCCGTTGAACAGTTCCATCACATAGTCGTCGCCGAGCGGCTTGACCGGGGTGATGCGCTCATCGGACCACTGGCTGCCGTACGCCTCGGCGATGCACTGCTTCAACTCGTCTTCGCCGAAGTCGGGCAGCAGCACGCTGAGCACGTCGAACGCGATCTGCTGGTACGACTTGCCGGCGAGCGCGGAGATGTCGACCGTGGTCTCGCCGAGTTGATCGGTCACAAAAAGGCCGCCGTCATCGGCTATGCCCTTGCGAATGGCCTGCTTGGAGGTGAGCGCGTCGGTGCTGCTGCGCGTGCTGTGGAAAGTAGTCACTTTGCGAATGGTCCTTACCGAACTAGAAGTGTGCCGGATTGCTTGCGCAGCCCAGTCTAGCCGCATCAGTGGGCAGCGCGGGCCCGCACGTCCGTGCTGTGGGACGCGCCCGGCAAGCGTTCCACGTTCCGCGCCGCCACATGCGACTGTATGGCTCATCCACTATCCTCGCAGATATGACGACTACAGCGATGGAAGAGACGAATCCGGTGTCCGGCGGCGTGTTCGACGCGGTGTGCGCGATGGCCGACCGCGCCGCCGAGGCGCAACGCGCTCTGGCGAAATCCACGACCGACGTGAAGAACGGCCTGCTCGCGGCGATCGCCGACGCGCTCGACGCGCGTGCCGACGAGATCGCCGCGGCGAACGCGCTCGACATGAGCCAGGCCTTCGACGAAGGCATGGACGCGGGCAAGCTCGACCGGCTCAAATTCGACGTGCCGCGCATCGCGGCCTCGGCCCAGGACATGCGCCATGTGGCCACGCTGCCTGACCCGGTGGGACAGGTCGTGCGCGGCTTCGAGGCCCCCAACGGTCTGCGCCTGCAGCAGGTGCGCGTGCCGATGGGTGTGATCGGCATGATCTACGAGGCGCGTCCCAATGTCACCGTGGACGTGGTGTCGTTGTGCATCAAATCCGGCAACGCGGCCCTGCTGCGCGGCGGACACGCGGCCGAGCGCACCAACGCGGCCACGCTCGCGATTGTCAAGGACGTGCTCGCCGAGCTGCATTTCGACGCGGCCCTCGTCGATACCGTGGACCCGTACGGGCGCGAAGGCGCCACCGCGCTCATGGAGGCGCGAGGGCATGTCGACCTGCTCGTGCCCCGCGGCAGCGCGCGCCTCATCCAGGCCGTGGTGCGCAACTCCAAGGTGCCCGTCATCGAGACCGGCGCGGGCAACGTGCACATCTACGTGGACCGTTCCGCCGACCTGACCAAGGCCATCCCGATCCTGCTCAACGCCAAGACGCAGCGTGTCGGCGTGTGCAACGCGGCCGAAAAGCTCATCGTGCACCGCGACGTGGCCGAGGCGTTCCTGCCGATGGCGGCGCAGGCGCTCGCCAACGCGCATGTGGCGATCCACGCCGACGAGGTCTCGTACCGCATCATCGGCGAGGCGAACATCCGCGACATCGAACTGCTCGAGGCCGACGCGTCCGATTGGGGCACCGAATACCTCGCCCTCGAGATCGGCGTGCGCGTCGTCGACTCGATCGACGACGCGATCGCGCACATCAACACGTATTCGACCCACCACACCGAGTCGATCCTCGCCGAGGACTACGGCGCGGTCGAACGCTTCACGAAAGACATCGACTCCGCCGTCGTCATGGTCAACGCCTCGACCCGCTTCACCGACGGCGGTGTGTTCGGCTTCGGCGCCGAACTGGGCATCTCGACACAGAAGATGCACGCGCGCGGGCCCATGGGGCTGCAGGAGATGACCACGACCAAGTGGATTGGCTACGGCACCGGGCAGGTGCGCGCATGAGCGGCGCAGGGCAGTCGGGCCCGTCGCCCGTCGTGCGTGTCAACGACCATGTGCTCCCCAACCCGTGGGGCGTCGACCTGGCGCAGCGCACGAGCGTGCTCAAGATCGTCTCCGAACGGCTCAGCCTCGTGCGCTACGTGTTCCTGTGCAGATCGAGGACGGCATAGCCTCCGCCGCCCAACGCGCCTCACTCGAATACGCCGATGCGGTGCTGATCGGCTGGCCCGAGGAGGATGCGCCGGACCTCATCGCCGTCACCGACGAGCAATACCAGGAGGCGCTCGGCCAAGTCACCCTCATGGAGGAGTACATCGACCGCTTCCGCACGATGGAACAGCACGCCGACATCGATGGCATGACCGACACCCTCATCCGTATCACGGAACGCGTGGCGCACGTGCGGCGCACGTTCCAGCCGAAGTTCCTGCTGCCGACCTTCGCGGAGATCCGCCGCGTCGTGCAGGACGAATGGGACGAGGACATGGGGCGCATCGACTCCGAAGGCGAATCGGACGCCGACACGATCCGCTCGCTGCAGGGAGAATTCGACGCGCTCGGCGACGAATCCGGGGCCTCCGGTGAGTGAGCAGGGCCAGCCGCGGCGTATGGCGGAGCTGTCGGCGGCACAGACTGCCACCGCGCACATCATTTCGGCGCCAGGCAAGCGTTCCGCCCGCGGCAATTGGCATGAGCGTTCACGCATCGGCATCATGGGCGGCACGTTCGACCCGATCCACAACGGCCATCTTGTGGCCGCGTCGGAAGTGGCGTGGGTCTATGACCTCGACGAGGTCATCTTCGTGCCGACGGGCCGGCCGGTGTTCAAGCTCGACAAACATGTGACGAACGCCGAGGACCGGTACCTGATGACGGTCATCGCCACCGCGTCGAACCCGAAGTTCACCGTGTCGCGTGTCGATATCGACCGTCCCGGCGTCACGTACACGATCGACACGTTGCGTGACCTGCGGGCGCTGTACCCGGACGCGGACCTGTTCTTCATCACCGGCGCCGACGCCGTGGCCGAGATCATGCAATGGAAGGATGTCGAACAGATGTTCGACATCGCGCATTTCGTGGCGGTCACGCGTCCCGGCTATGCGGCGTCAAACCCCCTGCCCGAAGGCAAGGTCGACATGCTCGAAATCCCCGCGTTGGCCATTTCGAGCACCGATGTGCGCCGGCGCGCCACCCATGGCGAACCGGTGTGGTACCTCGTACCCGACGGCGTGGTGCAATACATCGGCAAGCATGGCCTCTACCACGCCTTGTAGCGGGTTTTCGACGCGCGTAAGCGCCCGCGCCGGTCAGCTGGCGCCATTACTATGGGACACGTCCACAACGAACTGACGTTTGGAGATACGGTGAGCGCAATCCTCGAAGGCAAACCTGATAAGAACCTCATTCTCGTTACCGGCAGGGCCCATCCCAAGCTCGCCACGGATGTGGCGCAGCAGCTCGGCATCGACGTTCTGGAGACCACGGCGTACGATTTTGCCAATGGCGAGATGTATGTGCGGTACACCGAATCCGTGCGTGGCGCGGACGTGTTCGTCCTGCAGAGCCACAGCGACCCCGTCAACGACGCGATCATGGAACAGCTCATCATGATCGACGCGCTCAAGCGTGCGTCCGCGCGCTCCATCACCGCGGTGAGCCCGTTGCTGGGCTATTCGCGCCAGGACAAGAAGCATCGCGGCCGTGAACCCATCTCGTGCCGTCTGGTGTTCGACCTGCTCAAGACGGCAGGCGCCGACCGTATCATGAGCGTCGACCTGCATGCCGCACAATCCCAGGGCTTTTTCGACGGACCCGTCGACCATCTCATCGCCATGCCGGTGCTCGTCGACTACATCCGCGACCGCTTCGCGAACAATCTGGACAACGTCACGGTCGTCTCTCCGGACGCCGGCCGCATCCGCGTGGCCGAGCAGTGGGCGCAGCGCCTCGGCGGCGGCCCGCTCGCGTTCGTGCACAAGACACGCGACATCACCCGTCCCAATCAGGCCGTGGCCAACCGTGTCGTCGGCGACGTCAAGGGCAAGGACTGCGTGCTCGTCGACGACCTGATCGACACCGCCGGCACGATCGCCGGCGCCTGCAAGGTGCTGCAGGAGTCCGGCGCCAAGTCGGTGACCGTCGTCGCCACGCACGGCGTGCTCTCGGGCCCCGCCGTCGAACGCCTCAAGAACTGCGGCGCCCGCGAAGTGGTGCTGACCGACACCGTGCCGATCCCCGAGGAGAAGCGCTGGGACGGCCTGACCGTGCTGTCGATCGCGCCGTTGCTGGCGAGCGCCATCAAGGCCGTGTTCGAAGACGGGTCCGTCGCCGAACTGTTCGACACCTACCCCGAACACCATGGCAAGGGGTTCCTGTTCGCCTGACGCCGTGCAGGCTCCCGCCCGGCCTTGCCGTGTCGCGGGAAAGTCCGGGCGTATGGCATAATAAACACTTGGCGGGTTCGCCCCGCCGTTCCCCCATGGTGTAATGGCAGCACACGGGTCTTTGGAACCCTTTGTCTTGGTTCGAGTCCAGGTGGGGGAGCGAGCCTAGCGCCCGCATTCCACGGTTCTTCCACCGTGGGAGCGGGCGCTTTTTCTATCATGTTTGGAGGATTCCATGACAGTCACCGCTGCGATTGTGCTGGCTGCGGGCGAAGGCACGCGCATGCGTTCGGCCACGCCCAAGGTGCTGCACCCCTTTGCCGGCAAGACGTTCCTCGCACGCGTCATGGCGTCGGTCGCTGCGCTCGACCCGACCACCCTCGCCGTGGTCGTGCGCTATCAGGCCGAACGCGTGGCGCAGGCCGCGCGCGACTATGATCCGCGCGTGCGCATCGTGCAGCAGGATGAGATTCCCGGCACCGGCCGCGCCGTGCAATGCGCGATGGACCAGTTGCAGCACGACGGCCCGCTGGAGGGGCCGGTGCTCATCGCGGCGTCCGACATGCCGTTGCTCGACACCGTCACACTCAGCGCATTGCTCGACTACCATGTGGCGAGCGGCGACGGCGCGACCGTGCTCACGACCGAACTCGACGACCCGACCGGGTACGGGCGCATCATCCGCGGCCCCAACGGCGACGTGCTCAAGATCGTGGAGCAGAAGGACGCCAACAAGAGCGAACTGGCCGTGCACGAGGTGAACACATCGGTCTATGTGTTCGACGCGCAGGTGCTGACCCGGGCGATCGCGCACCTGGACGCGAACAACGCGCAGGGCGAGTTCTATCTGACCGACGCGTTGAAGGAGGCGAAGGCATTCGGCAAGGTCGGCGCGTTCGCCGCCCCCGACCCGTTGAGCGTCGAAGGCGTGAACGATCGCGTGCAGCTCGCCGCGCTCGCCAAGGCGCACAACACGCGCGTCTGCGAGCATTGGATGCGCGAAGGGGTAACGATCCTCGACCCGCAGACCACATGGATCGAGGACGATGTACGCATCGCCCCCGACGCGGTGATCCTGCCCGGCTGCTTCCTGCAGGGGAGCACGTCGATCGGCGCCGAAGCACAGATAGGTCCGTACACGACGCTCATCGACGCCACCGTGGACGTGCAGGCGCATGTGGAGCGCTCGCGCGTGCAAGGCACACACGATCGGCCGTGCCGCCACAATCGGCCCGTGGACCTATCTGCGGCCGGGCAACGAGATCGGTGAGGAAGCCAAAGCCGGCGCATTCGTCGAGATGAAGAAGGCGCACATCGGCCGTGGCACCAAGGTGCCGCATCTGAGCTATGTGGGCGACGCCGACCTCGGTGAACACACCAACATCGGCGGCGGCACAATCACCGCCAACTACGACGGTGTGCACAAACACCACACCACGATCGGCTCCGACGTGCACATCGGCGCGGGCAACCTCTTCGTGGCCCCCGTCACCGTCGGCGACCACGTCACGAGCGGCGCCGGATCGGTCATCCGCCATGAGGTGCCAGACGACACCATGGTGTATTCAGAGAACACACAACACAATGTGGAGCATTGGAAACCAGCTTGGGAGCGTGAAACAGCATGACAGCATTGGAATCGTCCATCGCATCGATCCGCATCGCGGCCGCGGCCGCCGACCGCATGAAGGCGCATGACATCGTGGCCTATGACGTCAGTGACGCGCTCGGCATCTGCGACGGCATGCTCATCGCGTCAGCGCCGAACGAACGCCAGGTGCTCGCCATCGCCGAAGAGGTCGAAAAGGACCTGTTCCTCAACGACGGCAAACGCCAGCCGCGCTCGCGCGAAGGCGTGCAGGAGGCCCAGTGGATCCTGCTCGACTACGGTGACTTCATCGTGCACATCATGCATGACGAGGCGCGTGACTTCTACCATCTGGAACGCCTGTGGCGCGACTGCCCGCAGATCGAGCTGCCCCTCGAACACCCCGAGGAACCGCAGTCCACGGAGCGCTGAGCATGCAGGTCCGTTCGATCACACTCGTGCGGCACGGGCGCACCGCATACAACAAGGCCGGCCGCATCCAAGGATGGGTCGACATCCCCCTCGACGCGACCGGCCAATGGCAGGTGGAGCAGACCGGCCGGGCGTTGCGCGACCTGTACGTCACGTCCGAACCCGCGGCGCGCCAGCTCGTCGTCGCCTCCGACCTTACGCGCGCACAGCAGAGCGCGCACGCGTTCGCCGACCCGCTCGGACTCGACGTGCACGTCGACGGACGCCTGCGTGAACGGCACTTCGGTGACTGGGAAGGCATGTCGATGGACGAACTGCGCGCCGCGTTTCCTGACGACTTCGACCTGTGGATGCGCGGCCTGGACGGCGAAATGCGCCACCGGGCCGAATCCCACGCTCATGTCGGCGCACGCGGCTGGGACGCACTGCGTGACTGGTCGCACCGCGCGGGGTCCGACACCGACTTGTTCGTCTTTTCGCATGGCGCGCTGATCGAGAACACGATTCAGGAGATGTACGGCATCGGCGAGCGCTTCCCCGACTTCGTGTCGATCACCTCAATGCGCAACGCGCACTGGGCACGCCTCGTCGACGCGCGCATCGACGAGGACGACCGGTGGATCCTCGTCGACTACAACCATGGCCCGGCGCTCGCCGACACCCCTGCATGGGACGACCCCGGCGAGGCCCCGGGGCCGGGACGAGTGAATCGGGGCGACGCGCAGTGAAGAACTTTTTCAAAGGACTGTCCTTCTCCCAACTGTTCGCGGGCGCGCTCGCGGCGATCACGTCGTTCCTGCTGTCGTCGAAGATCGGCATCGCCGGTTCGGTCATCGGCGTCGCCGTGGCGTCGATCGTCTCCACAGCCGCCTCGCAGATCTATAAGAACGTCATCGACGCGTCGAGCAAGAAACTGCAGGACGCCGCGCAGAACCAGCTCAGGCTCGCCCCCGCGGACCCGCAGGCCGGCGATGCGGTGGACGGTACGGATGATGCGGGGGAGCCGACCGACAGCACCCAGCGGATCCCCGTGGTGCAGGACGACGGTGAGGGCGAGCGCATCGGGCGCACGGTCTCCTCGTCGCACGGTTCGGCGGCGCATGACTCAGGCACCCGGCCGCCGATGAACGCGCGCGACAAACGCGTGGCCATCATCGTGGCGGTCGTCTCCGCACTGGTGGCCGTTGGCGCCACCGCGGGCATCATCCTGGCGCTGACCGACGGGCAGGGCACCGATTCCGTGGTGCGCGACATCGTGCACCCCACTGAGACGACCGACGACACGCGGCACAAGGAACCGGTGATTACGCCCAGCCCGACCGACACGCCGACACAACCCTCGTCGCAACCGTCCACGACTCCCACGCCCACACCGCAGGCCACCACTGAGCAACCCGATGCCACATCCGGCAACGGGCAGAGCGCCGGCGCCGATGACCCGAACGGTGGGGCGGGCACTGGCGGCAGCGATACGGATACGGGCAATGGCGCGGACTCCGGGGGCGACAATGAATCCGATACGGGGCACAGTGGCGACTCCGGTGCCGCTGACGGCACCCAAGACGGTGACAACGCGGATTCCGGCACCACCCAACACAAGGATGGCAGCCAAACAGGGCAGTGAACCATTGGGGCTCCATGCCTGGAACCGGATGCGGACGGCATGTTGACACAGTGCGACACGCCGTCTTTTGCATCCCGGGAGCAAATGATGTAACCTGTCTCAGGTTCGATTGAGCAAGTCGAATGGGGCTATGGCGCAGCTGGTAGCGCATCTCCATGGCATGGAGAGGGTCAGGGGTTCGAATCCCCTTAGCTCCACGAAGCGGCTGGTGGCACACCGGTCGTCCCATTCGGGGCTATGGCGCAGCTGGTAGCGCATCTCCATGGCATGGAGAGGGTCAGGGGTTCGAATCCCCTTAGCTCCACGGCTTGAGGCCTTCGCATGATTGCGGAGGCCTTTTTGCATAGATGCGGCACTATATCCTTGAGAGCGTAAATACGCCGGCGGTGGCGCCGTTCGCGTACAGTGGGCACTACACCTCTGTGAAAGGATTCCCATGGCAACACTTACCGAAGACATGAAACAGTTCATCAACGACAACCTGGCGTTCGTCGCCACCGTCAGCGCCGATGGCGTGCCGGACCTCGGCCCCAAGATGTCGATGTTTGCGCTCGACGACAACCATCTGGCCTATCACGAGCGCACCGGCGGCCAGACCTACCGCAATCTCGAAAACGGCAGCCCGCTCGTCGTGGCCTTCGTCAATTTCGAGCAGAAGAAGGGCTACCGCTTCCGCGGTGAGGTCGTGCTGCACACCGACGACGCAATCTACGACGAGCAGGTCAAGCTCGCCGAACAGCGCGGCACGAAGAAGCCCGCCTGCGTGCCGGTCATGGAGATCGACCAGATCGAGGACCTGTCCGCCGGCGCCCATGCCGGCACCACGATCGCCAAGGACTGACCGCACCGGCAGGTTGGCGCATGGGCCAGCCGGTCGCCTTCGACCGGCTGGCCCATGCCTATGTCATGGTGACGCGGAGCCACTACTTCCATACCCGGTAACCACAGCAACAAGGAGCTGCACAACCCATGATCGACGAAGTCATCTTCCTGCGCCATGGGCGCACTGGATTCAACCTCCAACGGCGATTGCAAGGGCAGATCGACATCCCGCTCGATATCGTCGGCCAATGGCAGGTGGACCAGAGCGCCTACAGCCTGGCGCAACGCTTCTACTGGGCCAAGGTGAGCAACATCGCTGCCCACCCCGACCTGTTGCCGCACAGCGCCGACCCATCCGTGCGCCGCATGGATGTGGACGAATACCGCAAAGCCCCCGCTTCGGGGCGTACGATGCGTGTGGTCAGCTCCGACCTGTTCCGCGCCCAGCAGACGGCGCACGCGTTCGCCGACATCCTGGGCCTCGACGTGCACCTCGACGCACGCCTGCGCGAGCGCAGCTTCGGCCAGTGGGAAGGCATGACCCGCGAAGAGATCCGCGAACGCTTCCCCGAAGGGTTCCGTTCGTGGACCGCACACACCGGCGGCGAACTTGACTACGGCGTCGAAAGCCGCGCCGACCTCGGGGCGCGCGGCGCCGCGACGATCGCCGACTACGTGCGCACCCATGCCCAGGACCCCACGCCCACAACCCTGTTCGTCGTCTCCCACGGCTCATGGATCGCCGCCACCATCGGCACGCTGCTCGACATGGACATGGACAACCTCAACACACTCGACGGCATCCGCAACGCGTTCTGGTCCACGATGGGCGTCAGCGCCGACGCGACAGGCACACATTGGGTGCTCACCGAATTCAACCAAGGCCCCGCCATCGCCGCAGCCGGCGACTGGGAAAACGGACCCGCGGCATTGCGCAACCCCGACATGGGGGTATGGAAGCCGGTCAAAGGCGCCAAAGCGTAACACGGGCGCCCCCTGTCGCACCGTTGCGACTAAGCTGGGTGAGGTTTTTCGCGCGCGAACCGGCGCCATGCCGCCGTCCGTGACGCACACGCCCGTCATGCACCGCACGGTGTCGACCGAGAGGCAGGTGAAATCCCATGTTACGCATGTTCAGCACGGTAAACGGCCAGATCGAACAGATCGACAAACCCGAAAGCGGATCGTGGCTCGCACTGTCCGACCCCACTGACGTGGAACTCACGACCGTCTCACAGGAGACCGGCGTCGACCTCGCCGACCTGCGTGCCCCGCTCGACGACGAGGAACGCTCGCGCGTCGACGTTGAAGACGACTACACGATGATCATCGTCGACATCCCCACCGTGGGTGAGCGCGCCGGCCGCAACTGGTATGAGACGATCCCATTGTCGATCATCGTCACCAAAACACTCATCATCACCGTCTGCATGCAGGACACCCCCGTGCTCCATCCGTTCATGGAGGGCACCATCCGCGGATTCAACACGTTCATGCGCTCGCGGTTCATCCTGCAGATCCTCTACCGCAACGCCACCATGTACCTGCGCTACCTGCGCATCATCGACGGCGAGACCGACAAGCTCGAACTGCGCCTGCGCCATTCGATGCAGAACCGCGAGATCCTCATGCTGCTCGAACTGAGCAAGACGCTCGTCTATTTCAACACATCGCTCAAGTCCAACGAAATCGTGATGGAGAAACTCACCACGCTGTCGCGCATCAAGCAATACCCCGAGGACGAGGACCTGCTCGACGACGTCATCACCGAAAACAAGCAGGCCATCGAAATGGCCAACATCTACAGTGGCGTCCTCGCGAACATGACCGACGCGTTCTCGTCGGTCGTGTCGAACAACCTGAGCAACGTGATGCGTATCTTCACGATCATCTCGATCACGCTGTCCATCCCCACGCTCATCTTCTCGATGTACGGCATGAACTTCCAACAGGGGATGCTCGGCATGCCATTCACCGATTCACGATGGGGGTTCCTCGTCATCATCGTGTTGGCCATCGCGCTGTCGCTGGCCGTACTGTGGTTCCTGACCCGTTCTCGACTATTCAAGTGAGGCCATGATGAGCACACGACACACCATCGGCGCGGCCCTGTGCACGCTGGCGCTCGCCGGCGTGGCGGGCTGCGGCACATCCATCGAGGTGAGCGTGCCCGGTCAGGCCGACGGCCCTGTGCTGTCGATCGGTGTGGCCCTCGACGAACCGGGCATGAGCTGGTACCACAACGGCGCCTATTCGGGTTTCAGCGTGCAGGTGGCGCAATATGTGGCCAAAGTGCTCGGCTATGCCAACAAGCAGATCGTGTTCCGCAACGTGCCGCTCGACGAGCGCGCGCAACGGCTCGCCGACGGCACTGTGGACCTCGTCGTGGGCTCATACGGCGGCCAGGAAGCCGACGGCACGCAGATCGACTATGCCGGCCCGTACCTCAACACGTCACAAGGCCTGCTGGTGCGCGACCACGATGACGGCGAGCGCGAGGTCGCCGGTGCCGGCGACCTCGCGGGGCGCACCGCGTGCATCGTGCAGGGCAGCGATTCCGGACAGGCATTGCGCGCGCAGGTGGGCTCGGTCAGCGTCGAGGAACGCGACACCTACCAGCAGTGCGTCTCATCGTTGCTCGCAGGCCAATCCGACGCGGTGGCCGGCCCCGAACCGATCCTGTACGGATTGCGCGACCAAGGCGGCAGCGCTTACCTCGCTGTGCTCGGCGACTCGTACGGCAGCGCGCGGTTCGGCGTGGGCGTGCGCTCGGGCCAACCAAAGCTGGTCGCGCAGATCGACGCGGCATTGCGCCAGATGGTCGCGGACGGCTCGTGGCGGCAGGCGGCCGACGGCCTGCAATCGAGCGTGGGGTACCGCGTGGACACGGGCTCCAACCCTCCCCGGCTCGTCGAAGCCAAGCAATGACGCACGCCGTGTCCAGTTACATGGTGATAATCGTTGCCTATGAGTGACAACCAGTCGGGCGCGCACAGCCCAGTCAATGAGCCGGAAACCGCACGGTTCCGCTATAACGCCGCCATGGCGCAGCAGATCGAAGAGAAATGGCAGGACACCTGGGAGGACCAGGGCACGTTCTGGGCCGCGAATGTCAGCGGCAGCCTCACCGACGGCGAGGGGCGCCATGCAGACGGACGCACGTCGTTCTTCGCGATGGACATGTTCCCGTACCCGTCGGGCAAAGGCCTGCACGTGGGGCATCCGCTCGGCTATCTGGCCACCGATGTGGTGAGCCGCTACCACCGCATGAAGGGTGAGAACGTGCTGCATGCGATGGGCTATGACGCGTTCGGCCTGCCCGCCGAGCAGTTCGCCGTGCAGACCGGCCAGCATCCGCGCGTCACGACCGAACAGAACATCGCCAACATGCGTCGCCAGTTGCGCCGCATGGGCCTGAGCTTCGACGACCGCCGTTCGTTCGCCACGATCGAACCGGGGTATGTGCGCTGGACGCAGTGGATCTTCTCGCGCATCTTCGACTCGTGGTACGACCCGGACAAACGCAATCCGAGCGGTTCGATGGGGTGCGCCCGGCCGATTGACGAACTCGTGGAGCAGTTCCGTTCGGGCGAACGCCCGATCGACGGCCATGAGGGCCAGGCGTGGGACGCGCTCAGTGAGGCCGAGCGTTCGGACGTGCTCAACGAATACCGCCTCGCCTACATCTCCAAGTCGCCGGTCAACTGGTGCCCCGGTCTGGGCACGGTGCTCGCCAACGAGGAGGTCACGGCCGAAGGCCGTTCCGAACGTGGCAATTTCCCGGTGTTCCAGCGCGAGCTGCGGCAATGGTCGATGCGCATCACCGCATACGGCCACCGTCTGATCGAAGACCTCGACGCGATCGACTGGCCGGAGAAGGTCAAGCTCATGCAGCGCAACTGGATCGGCGAATCGCACGGCGCGTCGGTGGACTTCACGGTGGCCACGCCGCAGGGCGAGCGTACGATGGAGATCTACACGACGCGCCCCGACACGCTGTTCGGCACGACGTTCTGCGTCGTGTCCCCGGAACACCCGCTGCTCGCCGATGTGCCGGAGCAGTGGCCCGATGGCACACCTGAAGCATGGACGGGCGGCTATGGTTCGCCGCGCGAGGCCGTCGCCGACTACCGTGCGGCCGCGGCCGCCAAGACGGCGAAGGACCGTGTGGACGACGCCGGTGAGAAGACGGGCCTGTTCACCGGCCTGTATGCCACCAATCCGATCACGGGCGTGCAGCTGCCGGTGTTCACCGCGGACTATGTGTTGATGGATTACGGCACCGGCGCGATCATGGCGGTGCCGGGCGGTGACCAGCGTGATTATGATTTCGCCGTCAAGTTCGGCCTGCCGGTCATCTACACCGTGCAGCCGCTGCCGGACAGCGGCGAGACACTGGCCGACTATGAGGGCAAGGCGCCGTTCGTCTCGCATGACGGCGTGGTGATCAACTCGTCGGTGGACGCCACATGGAAGCGTGGCGACGCGTTGAGCATCGACGGCATGCGTGTGGATGACGCGGTGCGTGCGGTCACCGCGTGGCTTGAAGAGGCTCAGGTGGGCCACGGCACCACGAGCTACCGTCTGCGTGACTGGCTGTTCAGCCGCCAACGCTACTGGGGCGAACCGTTCCCGGTGGTGTATGACGATGAGGGTGTGCCGCATCTGGTGCCTGACAGCATGCTGCCAATCAACCTGCCCGACGTGCCCGATTACAGCCCCAAGACCTTCGACCCGGACGACGCGCAGTCGAACCCGGAGGCGCCGTTGAGTCGCAACGCGGAATGGGTGGATGTGACGCTTGACCTGGGCGACGGGCCGAAGACCTACCACCGTGACACGAACACGATGCCGAACTGGGCCGGTTCGTGCTGGTATTACATGCGCTATCTCGACCCACATGACGAGCGGCACATGGTGGAACGCGACGAATACGATTACTGGATGGGCCCCAAGCACAATGCCACGGCCGGTGAGGCTGGCGGTGTGGACCTGTACATCGGCGGCGTGGAGCATGCCGTGCTGCACTTGCTGTATTCGCGCTTCTGGCACAAGGTGCTGTTCGACCTCGGGTATGTGGATTCGTTCGAACCGTTCCACAAGCTGTTCAACCAAGGCATGATCCAGGCGTATGCGTACACCGACGACCGCGGTCAGTATGTGCCGGCTGACGAGGTGGAGGAAGGGGAGCCGGACGCATCCGGGCGAAACCGACGTTCACGTGGCATGGCCAGCGGGTCAACCGTGAGTTCGGCAAGATGGGCAAGAGCCTGAAGAACATCGTGACGCCGGATTACATGTACGACCATTATGGCGCCGACACGTTCCGTCTCTATGAGATGAGCATGGGCCCGCTCGACGAGTCACGCCCGTGGAACACGCGCAACGTGGTGGCGGCATGCGGTTCCTGCAGCGCCTGTGGCGCAATGTGGTCGACGAGCACACCGGCCAGACCGTGGTGAGCGACGAGGCGTTGGACTGAGAAGACCCTCAAGCTGCTCAACAACACAATCGCCGAACGTGAACGGCCGAGATGGAGGGGATGCG
>ENA-OQIJ01000036-OQIJ01000036.1-human-gut-metagenome-genome-assembly--contig:-NODE-36-length-51075-cov-5.657808_pt1 | contig 51075 bp, 42 predicted proteins | sample MGYA00242582_ERZ504747 | MGnify/ENA primary metagenome ERZ504747 (study PRJEB26092, sample SAMD00036435) | human gut metagenome | host: Homo sapiens | study: EMG produced TPA metagenomics assembly of...
CAGGCGATCGATGGACGGCCTGCTCGGCGGCCTGAAGTCGGCATGGAACAACGTCACGTCGTTCGTCGGCGGCATCGGCGACTGGATCAAGTCGCATAAGGGCCCACGGCCTACGACAAGATCATGCTCGTCGAGAACGGCAAGTTCATCATGCAGGGGTTCGCGAAGGGCCTCACAAGCGGGTTCGATTCGGACGTGCGCAAGGCCATCACCAGCGTCAACGGCCGTCTGAAGACGATGCCGTTGAATATGACAGCCGCATACGAGCGCGGCGCGAAAGACACGGCACCCCCATCACTGTGAACGTCGAGTTCAACGGCGTGGTCAGCGACCCCGAGGGCACGGCACGCCAGATCACCAAGCTCTTGAACGACTACAGTGCGAAACGGAGGTAAACCATGGGACAGCAGGCATGGATGTACCTCGACCTCAACGACGGGAAAGGCTGGAGGCCGCTCAACGACCGCAGCCGCGACATCGCCGCGCTTGACTCGCTGAGCATCCAGTGGGGCACCGATTCGGGGTTCGAGCAGCCCGACCCGGCCGTGCTCTCGTTCCGCCTCTACGACAAGGGCGGCACGCTGGCCGGCAAGGCGGCTCTATTGGCCGGGGCGCGCGTGTGCGTCACCTGTTCGACCGACCCCATGTATTTCGAGCTGCGGGACGATGATCGCGCCTATAAGGACATGGGCGACATCCGGTTGCGTGACCTGCACAGCCAGGTGCATTACGCGCCGCCCGAACATGTGTCGTTCACACAGTTCACGGTCTTCAACGGGATCGTGACGACCGGCGGCACCGTCAAACACCACAAGGGCAACGCGTGGATCATCGAACTGTCCGCGTCCGGGCCCGCCATCCTGTGGAAACGACTGCAATCGCAAGGGCCTACATCCAGTGACAAGCGGTTGGACGGCTACCATTGGACCGGCACGCCATCCAGCCGGCTCGCGGAACTCAACCGGCGCGCGGCGGCCGTGGGCGCGCCGCAGGCCGTCGCGGACGGGCTCACGTTCCCGCCCTCGCTCGCCCCATACAGCGACGATTTCCCCAGCCAACTCGACCTTTTGCACCGCATGTTCGCCTATTCCGGGCGAAACCCACTGTGGTTCGAGACGTATGAGCTCACGCGCACGACCCTCTCGTATGTGATGGCCGGAGACCCGGCCGAACGCATGCTGGACACGCTCATGCACCTGCACGTCGGCTCAGGCGGCACCGAGCACGAGGCGCTGCCGGGAGACAAAGTGGTGACGGGCGCCCCGATCGAGTTCATCCTGCCCGAACCCTACACACATGTGGTCGTGCACGGCAAGGGCGTGAGCCTGAAAGACGGAAGTTTCGAGTTCACGGACACGGAGACCGCGCAAGGCGACCGCGACCTGCTGCCCGCCGGACTGGACGCGACCCAGCGCAGCGCGAGCGTGACCACCGACGCGATCGTAAGCCCCGTGGGCGTCAGCCCCTATGACCCATGGCAGCCCAGCGACGCGCAACGCAAACAAGTGGCACGACTGCTGCTCACCATCGACACGCGACTGCGGCCGCGCAGCATCACATTCGACTCACGCCAGCTCGAACCATTCGACCACCCGTGGCTGTACCGCGCACAGCCCGCCATGCCACTCGCGTTCGTGCACACCGTGGCCGACGACCTGCCCGACATGGACGGACAACCGGCCATCGAGGGCGCATGGAGCATGATCGGCGGCACACTCACCTACGACTGGCACCACGGCGAACCACGATGGCGCCACGAGGCCACCCTATGGCCGCACGCGCGCGCAGACACCGGCAGCCCGACATACGGGGACATGGCACCCGTGACCGCCACATACGCGGATGTGCCCGACTATCTGACCATCCGCGAACTCAAAACCATCAACAGAATCATGGAGGAATAAGCATGAGCGCGCAGACACCCATCTACGGCATCACCTACCCCACCGACTCGGATCTCGTGAGGGACATCGCCGACCACCTCAAGACCGAGGCGCAGACCGTCGAGGATGCGCTGCACGAGGTGGATCAACGCGCCCGCCCGGACGCCGCCGCTCCCGTCATCGCGCAGACCTACGACCAGCTCTCGACGCTGGGCGGCGTCACCGGCCAGACCGGCTACGTCACCAACGACCCGTCTGGCCGAAACGGCATGTACATCCACGGTGCGAACGGCTGGACACGCGGCGGCACGACACAACTCGGCGACGGACAAATCAACCTCGCCAACAATACCGGCTGGGACGCGACCGACACGAAGGCATACATGTTCATGGGCATGATGCTGCTGCACGGTCCGGGTGAACCGCAAAACAGCAAACTGGACGAAGAACTGCTACGAGCAAGAGAAGATAGCGCAGCTCGGAGCCACGCTGCGCCCGCCGCAGCACTACCATTTCCGTGGATTCGCCACACGACGGCGGCGACAAAGGTCGCCGGACGTCGGCATCCTCGTGCAAGTGGACGGCTCTGTGATGGTCGAAGCACTGGCGAACAACACAACCATTAACAAAGACGCACTGATTACCTGCGCGTGCGTGTTCCCGACAGTCCAATTCTAGGAAGGGAGAGACACATGAAGGCAACATGGGTAGGCAGCCCAAACTACTCGCCAGGCCGTGGCGGAAACCGAATCGACCACATCACGCTGCACATCATGGCCGGCTATCTCGCGGGCACAGACTCGACGTTCCAGATCACCTTCCCGCCCGAACGGCGTGTGTCGGCGACCTACGGCATCGGACGTGACGGCACCATCCATCAGTATGTGCGCGAATCGGATACGCCGTGGTCAGACAGCAACGCCCTATCGAACATGACCGGCATCAGCATCGAGCATGAAGGCGGGCTGGCTCAGCAGACCCCCATGCCGGCAGCGGAGATCGAGGCAAGCGCCAGACTGTGCGCGGACATCAGCCGCCGCTACGGCCTCGGCAAGCTCTGGCACAACGGAGTGGAAGGCAACGTTTATCTGCATCGCGAGATACCCGGCAGCACGCACACCACGTGCCCCGACCTCGCGCCGAACAGCCTGCCGTTCCAGCGCGTCATCGACCGAGCCAACGAACTACTCGGATACAACAAGCCAAAACCAACAGGAAAGGAACCAGAAGTGATTACTGACAAGGACATCGAGAAGATCGCGCAGAAGGTGTGGGAAACAAAGGTGCACGGCACACAGGCCCGCGACCGTCTGCTAGGCATCGACAACGCCGCGAACGGCGTGCTCAAGGTGGTGCGGGAAATCCGCACGCGCCTGTTCGGCGTCACCACAGACGGCAAGCCCGACAAGCCGAACGAGTTCAATTGGCTTGTAGACCGCGTGTACCGCCTCGCGGACTTCTTCTTCAACAAGAAAGCCCTTGACAACATCGGCAAGACGCAGACGGACGCAGAGGAGACCGAGGACGACAAGGAAGGCGCACAGTGACCAATCTGCACGTCATCGGCATCACTTGCATCTTCATGGTGCTCGACATCATTACCGGCTTCATCAAGGCATGGAAGGACAACGACGTGCAATCGAAAGCGTTGCGCGCCGGCCTGTTCCACAAGGCAAGTTTCCTATTGGTGATCGTGCTCGCGCAGTCCGTTGAACTCGCGGCTGACGAGATACCGCAGATACAGCTCGACGTGCCTATCGTCGGCGCGATCTGCGCGTACATCATCCTGACCGAGGTCGTATCGGTGCTGGAGAACCTCAAAAGCATGAACCCCGCCATCGGCGGCATCATGAACAAATTCCCCGCACACCCGGCCGACGCAGAAGACCCCGACAAGGAATAAACAGTTTTGGCCAAAACAGTTGCACATGCAACCGTTTTGGCCAAAACCATATCAGCGGATCGCTACACCGGCGACTGCATCGTGCAGCCGTCCGTCAGGCATTGCCACATAACGCTCTGTGGTTTCGGTACTCGCATGACCGAGTAACCGTGAGACCACGAGTAGATCGCTCGTGTCTGCGTAGACCGTCGTCGCGAAACGATGACGTAGACTGTGCGCGCCGTATCCATCGGGCAGCAGACGGCTTAGGTGTTTGCCGACGTAGCTCTCTTCGACGTGCCCCGACCATCGGCCGGGCAGTAGCCAGCCGTGGGCGGCGTCGATTGCGTGAGCCAGGTCGTCGGGTAATGGCACTAGCCTCTGTTTGTCGCCCTTGCCTCTGACTATCAGCATCCAACCGCGAGCGTCGCGCACGAGATCGTCAGACTTCACTCGCGCGATCTCGCCACGGCGTAGCCCGCATTCCGCAGCCAGCCGCAGCATGATGGCATCATGTCCGCGTGCTGACCGAAGTGCACGGGAGATGGACGCGTCCGGGCAAGGGTGCGGGTGCGGTTGGGGCTTGCGAACGCTCGGTAGCTGTGCGCTTGGATCGTCTGCACGGTGACCGGATGATTGTAGCCATCGGAAGAAGCTCACGATTGTAGCCCGGTACGCCTTGCGTGTCTCTGGACGCCAGTCCTGCGAAGCGCAGGTGTGAATGATCTGCTCTGTGGTCACAACATCGGGACTCGCGTCGAGCAGGATAGCAATATGCGTCAATTTGTATTGACGGCACTTGACCGTTTGGGAGGAGAGACCGGCAGCTATGAGTGTCTCACGCCACTCTTCCATGAGATTGCGCCACGCCGGTGGGGCGCTTATTTTTGTACCCATGCCACACGGTAGACACCTCGCGATTTGTCACGCGGTTAGAATGAAGCGGGATGCGCTTCGGGATAAATTTCGGGGCATGGATTTGAACCATGGACCTCTGGCCGTATCGCCAGAGGTCCATGGTTCAAATCCATGCCCCGCTACTAGCACAGACCGGGAATCGAAGATTTCCGGTCTTTTGTTTTCTGTGGCCAGCCGTGCGTACAATCCGGCGTGCGCATACCGCATTGTTGGCAGCCAGCTGAATAGTTCCGTCCAGTAGCTTAAATCCCTTAGGACCCCGGATTGACCTGCGTATATTGAAGCTAATTGGCTATATATCTATATTAAGGAGTTCATATGGCTGACGCTACTAATACCGCCCCTCTCGCGGGCATCAAGGTCATTGACTGGACGCAGGTGCAGTCCGGTCCTTCGTGCACCCAGATGCTGGCTTGGATGGGCGCAGAGGTCATCAAGCTCGAAAAGGTCAAGGGCGGCGACCCCACCCGTAACGAGATGAACGACGTTGACGGCTCCTATTCGCTGTACTTCCTGCAGCTCAACGCCAACAAGAAGTCCATCACGCTCGACATGAAGGATCCCGAAGGCAAGAAGATCCTGACCGACCTGCTCAAAGACGCCGACGTCTTTGTCGAGAACATCGGCCCTGGTGATGTGGAGAAGCTCGGCTTCGGCTGGGATGAAGTGCACAAGATCAACCCGAGGCTGATCATGGCCTCGCTGAAGGGCTTCAATCAGGGTAGCCGCTTCGAGCACGTCAAGGCCTTCGAGCCTGTCGCGCAGTGCGCAGGCGGCGCGGCCTCGACGACCGGCTGGTGGGACGGCGACAAGAACGTCCCGACCCAGTCCGGCGCGGCGCTCGGCGATTCGAACACTGGCATGCACCTGCTCATCGGCATTCTGACCGCACTGCTGCAGCGTGAGCGCACGGGCGAAGGCGTCTTCGTCTACCAGTCCATGCAGAACGCGGTGCTCAACCTGTGCCGTATCAAGCTGCGTGACCAGCTCATCCTCGACCACCTGCATCAGCTGTCGTACTACGACTGCTACCCGGGTTACAAGTTCGGCAAGGCGATTCCACGCGCGGCCAACGCCGAAGGCGGTCTGGTGCTGGGCTGGTGCTACCGCGCGAAGGGCTGGGAGACCGACCCGAACGCGTACGTGTACATCGTGATCCAGCAGTCGCAGAAGGGCTTCGAGAACTTCTGCAACGCAATGGGGTTCCAGGACTGGCTCACCGACCCGAAGTTCAGCACGCCGAACGCACGCGACGAGCACAAGCAGGAGGTGTACAAGCGCGTTGAGCAGTACACCATGCAGTACGACAAGTACACGCTGACCAAGGAACTCGGTGCGAAGGGCGTCCCGGTGGGCCCGGTGCTCGATTGGAACGAGCTCGAGAACGACCCGGACCTCAACGAGGACGGCACGCTCATCACGATCGACCAGGGCGACGCCCGCGGCAAGTTCAAGACGATCGGCATGCCGTTCACGCTGAGCAACTACACGCCTGACTATCAGCGCGCACCGAAGCTCGGCGAGAACAACGAGGAGATCCTGACCGCCCTTGGCTACACCGAGGACCAGATCAAGGAACTCGCACAGAAGGGCGTCATCGGTGGCAACGATGGCGTCAAGGCCGACCTTGTGGCCGCCCCGACGACCGACTGACGTCAGCCTGACTGACTCTATATATGAATGGTGCCTGTGCATCCGCGGTGATGCACAGGCACCATTCATATATACGGCCATAAGAACCAGTGCGTGCCACGACAATGCCGCCGTTTGCTCGGGATGGCTGTACGTGTCTAAGGTCAGCCACAAGAGTCCATTGCAGTGGCTTGAGATGGACGTAGATGGCTTGAGTCTAGACACCGAGTGCCGTCACTCGTGGGTTATGTGGCTGTTGGTGGCTGGATATCGACGCCCACATCCATGGCGGTGGCATAAACGGCGAATTCATCGCATGCATCTCACAGCCCTATCGCTACGGGTAGTGTTCTTTCTGCTACGGGTAGTGCCTACGCGAACAGCCACTGCATACAATCGTTGGAAAACTGCGGTTTTTAAGAGAATGGAAACCGGGAAAGCACTACCCGTAGCAAAGGGCATTGACTGCGAGAGCATGCAGCACAATCAGCAACAGGCGTCGCAGCAACGGGCGTCACCCATAGCAAAAGGGCTCCCCACTGATTGGCGGGGAGCCCCACAGGTTGGTTGCCACTGGGCCCATCACATGGGCAGTGGCGCTCGCATAGGCGTCAGATCAGACGCACAGCGGCACGAGCCAGATCCACAGCAGGCAGGTGACGGCGAACACGACGGTCGAGACCGCGGTGGTGGAGGCGCCTTCCTTGACGTAGATGTTGTAACGGCTCGAGATGATGATGCCCGAGAACGCCGGAGGAAGGGCGACGGCCATGACAAGCATCGAGAGCTTGTTGACGTCGTGGCCCATGCCGCACAGCAGACCGACGCCAAGGAACGCGGCAGGGGTCAGGATCAGGCGGTAGAAGGTATTCCAGATCGTCTCCCAGCCGAGCGAGAACTTGACGGTCGAAAGCGCCAGACCAGCGGCGAGCACGGCCACGCCGGAGTTCGCCTTGGCGATCAGGTCGAAGGTGGGGGCCACCTGGTCAGGCACACGCACGCCGATGAGCACGAGCACGATGGCGAGCAGCGGGGCCCAGCAGACCGGCTGCTTCAGCGCGTTGACGAGCGCGGCGAGGTTGCTGTTCTTCTTCTTGCCCATGTTGGAGGACTTGGAGACCATGACCTCGGCGTTCTTGTCCTTCGACGCATCCTTGGACGGATCGACGGCCACGTCGGCCTTCGGCGCCTTGACGGTGACTTCGCCCTTGGCGGTCGTGGTGGCGGCAGCGGACAGCTTGGCGCGGTCCTTGGCCTGGCCGAGGTTGATGAGATACATGCCGATCGGGATGGTCACGGCGTTCACCACGATCGAGATGATCGCGATGACGAGGTTGGTGCTCACGGTGTCGCCATAGATAGGATCAAGCACTGCGAAGCCGAGGAAGCCGATCGTCGGGGAGCCGGCGATCAACGCGCACACGGCCGCTTCCTGGATGCTGTGCTTGAACATGAGGCGGCACAGGTAGTAGCTGAGCATGAACATGACGATGATGCCGACGAATCCGAGGATCGTCAGTGTGGTGTCCTGGGCGAGCTCCTCACGGGTCGCCTTGACGATGGAGATGAACAATGCGGCCGGCAGTGCGATGTTGAGCACAACCTTGTTGAGGCCCTGTCGCTGATCGTCGTCGAAATAGCTGAGCTTGCCGCAGACATATCCCAACGCCATGATGACGATGATCGGGATGATGTCGTTAACCAAAATCTGTACCATGATGAAAACTTTCTTCTCTTCGGTGGCGGATGCCCAAGGCAACGGGGCGCCACGGCCGTGGCATCAGCACGGCCGTGGCATGCCCCGTTGCCCCATGTCAGGCATCGATCACATATGCGCGCCTTCGATGTACGGGTCGGCGGTCACCTCGGAGGTCGCGAGCGGACCCACGACCGGCTTCGGATTGAGGTTGGAGATGTGGCCGGACTCCTTGCCGGCGTAGTCGGCGAGCTGCACGTGCACGAAGCTCGGCTTGCCGGAGGCGACTGCCTCACCGACCATCTGCTCGACTTCGTCTGGCGTGGTGGCGTAGTAGCCCTTGCCACCGAACGCCTCGATCATCTTCTCGTAATGGGCGTCGTAGGTGAGGGTCAGCGGCGACGGATCGCCGTCGTTGCCGAGGTTCTCGAAATCGCCACGGTAGATGCCGCCGTTGTTGAGCACCACGAAGGTGATCGGCAGGTTGTAGCGGCAAGCCACTTCGACTTCCATGCCGTCGAAGCCGAAGCCGGAGTCGCCGCCGATGTACAGCACCTGCTTGCCGGTGGATACCGCCGCGCCGATCGAATAGCCGACGGCGCAGCCCATGACGCCCCACGTGCCGCAGTCAAGGCGGTGGCGCGGCTGGTAGATGTCGATGATGTTGCGGCAGTCGTCGAGCGTGTTGGCTCCTTCGTTGGTGATGATGACGTCCTTGTGCTGGTCGTAGACCTTCTTGATCGCGCCGAGCGCGTCGTAATGGCCCATCGGCACCTTGCCGGAGTTGATGCGGGCGGCGAACTTCTCGTCGTTCTGCTTGGAGTCGGCCTGAATGGCACTGAGCCACTCGGCGGATGCCTTGAACGGCGTCTTCTCGAGTCCGGCGTTGAGCATCGTCATGGCGGACTTGATGTCGCCGACGACCGGGCACGCGATCGGGCGTGCGTTCTCAATCTCGTTCGGGTCGATCTCGATCTGGATGAACTTGACGTTCGGGTTCCATTCCTTGCCTTCGCCGAAGTTCAGCATCCAGTTGAGGCGGGCGCCCACGAGCAGCACCACGTCGGCCGTGCGCAGCGCGAGGCCACGCGCGCTGGCGGTGCAATGCGGGTCGTCGTCCGGGATGAGGCCCTTGGCCATCGACATGGGCTGGAACGGAATGTCGGTCTTCGAAACGAACTCCTTGAGCTCGTCTTCGGCCTGCGCGAGCGCGGCGCCCTTGCCCACGACCATGAGCGGGTTCTTGGCTTCGCTCAGCAGCTTGAGCGCTTCGTCGATCGACGCCTGCGCCGGCGGCATGGCCGGGTTCGGCTGGTTCGCGGTCCACAGCTTGGCTGCGGCCTCGTCCTTGTCCATCGTCTGCGCCACGGCGTCATCCGGGAAGTCGATGTAGACGGCGCCCGGACGGCCGGAGCATGCGATGTGCATGGCGCGCGCCACGGCGAGCGGGATGTCTTCGATCTTGTCGATGCGGAAGGATTCCTTGCAGAAGGCCTTCGCGTAGTTCATCTGGTCGAGGCCCTCGTATTCGCCTTCGTGCATGTCGACGACATGGCGGGTCGAGGAGCCGCCGATCATGATGACCGGGAATCCGTTGGTGGTGGCTTCGAGCATGGCGGCGAGACCGTTGAGGAAGCCGGGGGCAGAGACGGTCAGCGCCACCGCCGGCTTGCCGGTCAGGAAGCCTTCGGCCGCGGCGGCGTTGACCGCGTCCTCCTCATGGCGCATGCCGATGAACCGCATGCCCATGCCCTGCGCGATACGCGCGAAATCGGTCACGGGGATGCCGACGACACCATACATGTTCTTGATGCCGTTCGCCATGAGCGCCTGGGCCAGATAGTGCGGAGAATCGGTGAGATTCTGCTCCTGCGGCTGGGTGGTTGTTGTTTCGTCAGTCATGAACTTTCCTCCTATCGGAACGTTGCTACCCCGATTCTAAGGTGGTTCACACTGGTTTCGGCTTGGGCAAAGCGTTTAGCGTATTTTATGCTCAGCGCTGTGTTCGTCCTTGTCTTGGTGTCTATGGCGGCGGCGCTGTTCGCGGATCGCCTCGCTTTGCGCGGCGATCATGGCCGACCCGGCCACATGCTGCAGCGCGGATCCGGCGGCCATCACGAAATCGGTGAATCCGGCGTCGTCGTGCACCTCGTTGCTCGCCACGGAGGCGCGGATGTTTGAGAAGAACCGGTGCCAGCCCGACCGCGCGAGCACGTCGATGCTCGCGCCGTACATACCCACCGGGTAGCCGAAGAGGAACGCGATGGCCACACCCACCGCGAGGAACGGGAACATGCTCCAACCGAAGATCTCGCATCCCAGCAGCACGGCCGACATCGGGCAGCGGTTGAACGCGGCGAGGAAGCAGATCGAGCCGAGCGCCGCGCCGAACAGCGGGTCGGTGCCGGTCATGGCGAAGCACGCCGAGCCGAGCAGGCCGCCGATGCAGAACGACGGCATGATCTCGCCGCCTTTGAACCACATGCCGAGGCACAGCACGGTCAGCAGCATCTTGATGGCGAAGTCGGCCGACAGATCGGGCATGTTGAGCACATCGTTGAGCATCTCGCCGCCCGAACCGGTGAACCGCCACCAGCCGAACACAGTCACGAGCACGGCGAACAGCAGGCCACTCACGATTACCCACACAAAATAATTGTGCCGGATGCGCATGGTGAGCGCCTGCAGCAGGCGTATGGCGATGGCGAACACACTGCCCGCCATTGCGGCGGCGATGCCGATGACGATGCACACGCCGATGATGCGCCACGAGGCGGCCGGCACGGGCACCGCGTTGATGACGTCACCAATACCGAAATGATTGGAGATGAGGAACGCGATGAAGCACGCGATGAGCATGGAGGTCACGTACTGCAGCTGCGTGAACCGCATGAGCTCGAGCACGAGCATGCACGATCCGAGAGGCGCGAAGAACAGGGCGGAAAACGCCGCAGCCATGCCGGTCGAGGCGATGTAGCGGTTGATTTCGTAGGCGTCGTCGTGGTTCTCGCAGCGCAGGATGTTGTGCAGGCGGAACGGTTTGGCAATCGTCGTCCCGAGGCTCGCGCCAATCTGCAACGCCCCGGCCTCCTTGCCCACCGAGCCGCCGGCCAGGATCGTCATGCCCGTGGAGAACAGGATGCCCGGCGCCAGCAGCGCGCTCAGGTGGTCGCCGGCGCGCATCTTCTCGATGATTGCGTCGGTCGTCAGGTTGAGCGGCAGCTTCCACCACCTATACATAAGCAATTGCACGACACCCATCACCGGCAGCAGCCAGATGAGCCACGGCGCACGTTCAAACAGATGGCGCGCCGCCCCCACGAACAGACACAGCACAATCGAGGCGAACCCGCACACCACCCCGCACAGGCACGCGAACAGCGTGTGCCGCACCACCTGCATCCAGTCGAACCGAGCAGGCGGCTCCACGCCCTGCCGCGTGGAGCCGGCCTGCGGTGCTTGTGTCGTGGTGCTCATGCCATCCTCTGCTCGTGCCGCCATGCCATGGGGCGGGGTGTTCGTTCAGCTACCGTGTATCTTACCGTTGACCGCACGGCCATGGCAGCCGCTCCCTCTGACAGCGTGACACGGGGTCACTCCCCGTCTTCGAGCTCACGCCTGTGGCGCACCACGAGGATCGCCGCCGCGAGCAATGTGAGCAATCCCAAGGTGATGGGCCATGCATTGCTTACGCCGGTCGTGGCGAGCGCCGGCGGCTGCGGCGCCTCGGCTTCGGGCTCGGGCTCCGCCACCGGCACGGCTTCCGGAGTGCGCGCGGGCTCAGGCTCCACGCGCACGAACACGCGTTCCTGCGGGTCGGTGTACGAACTGGTGGCGGCCTGGACACGTCCGTCGCCGGCGAATTCCCAGACGAACACGTACCAGCCGGGCCGTTCGGCCCTGATCTGCACGGGGGAGCCGTGCGCGTCGGGCGACCCTCCCCCGACATGGATCTCACCGTTAACGGCCTCGTATTCCCATGTGCCGATGAGTATGTGGTGATCGTCTTCCTCCGGTTCCTGCGCATCGGCGGGCTCGTATGCGCCGTCGTCTTGCCCGTCCCCGCTGCCGGCCCACCATACGCGCACCTGCGCGTAGAGCACGTCGGCGTCTATGCCGTGCTCGCCGCTGCCGCCCCAGTCGCCGTGCTCATCGGGGAATCCACTTACACGGATCACGTCGGCGATCTGCGCGCCGGGCTGCACGGTGGATTCCACGACGTGCGACGCCACGGTGAGCGGCGCACGCACGGTGTGCGTTTCGCTCGGGTCCATGAATGGGGTGATCACGTCGTCTGCGAGCAGTTCGCGCACGTCGCTGCCCTGCCGCTCGCGTTCGATCGCCCAGACCCATGTGCCGAACCCGCCCTGTTCGGCAGGTATGGTTCGCCCGATCCCGGCTCACGCATGCCCTGCACATGCACCGTCTGCCCGCTGGCGCCGAACGCGGCTTCGGCGAACGCGCACGGCTCGTACCCAGCGCGCGCCAGCTGTTCGAGGAACTCAGGAGCGGTGGCGTGCGCGTTTGGCACATACCGTTCCCCCAGCGCGCTTACGGGCAGGCCGCCGAAGTACCAGCCGCGCGCGTGGACCTGTGCGCCGCGCGGCCATGCGCCGCTGCCGGGCAATGCGCTGACCTGCACGTCGTCGGTCACCGGCGCGCCGGTGTCGATTGATTTCGGCGAGGTCCGCGTGCTGATCGTGGGGTTGAACGTGGTGCGCACGGGCACGGTGACCTCGTCGAGCGCCTGCACATACCCGGAGCCGAGCGCGACCATGTCCTGCGAGCTGATGATGCGGTCGATCGACGGGAGCGTCACGCTGCCGGACACGGTCACCGGCCCATCGCCTGTGGCATGCCATGTGATGACGGTCGTATAGTCACCCGACGTGCCGCTGACCGTGGCCGACCCGTTGCCGAACCGCGCCGGCCCGTCGATTGTGAGGGTGAACGGTATGCCAGACACGGGATCGCCATCGCTGTTGTGGATCCGCAGGCGCACGGCGCCGGTGCGTGCGACGTCGTCGTACTCCAGTTCCATCGCCATCGTCTCCGGCACGAGCAGCGGCGCTTCGGCGAGCAGCTCGTCCACGCGCTTGAACAACTGCGGGTATTGCTGCAGTGTCTCACGGGTCGCGGCCCATCCCGCCGCGCCGGTTGTGGTATCGAAGGCGTCATGCATGATGATTGCGAGCGCCGTCTGCGTGTAGTCGCTGTTGTGCACATGCTGGTATTTGTGCAACAGTGCGGCGAGCCGCCGGTTCTGCGGCGAATCGGGCAGCGGGGAGACCGAGCCGATCCGCATCGTCGAAGGCATGGCCTCCTCGATGCAGTAGTACCGCGTGCTTGTGGAATCGTAGCCGACCGGCCCCATCCAATACGTGCCGCCGTTGTGCGTATACATGAAGTAATCCTGAGATTTGGCCGTGGTCAATATCTCGCCAGGCGCCGCCACCGCCGCACCCAATGGCGCGGCCATAGTCAATGCCACCGCCACGCATGCCGTCAATGCGGCGCGTAACCCTCTGCGCAAACCCCTGCGCAATCGCCTGCGCAACCGTTGTGGTATTCGCGGTTGTTGTGTGCCATATGCCATCATGATGATCCTTCCGTCGCTCCATTGCCAGATCTGTGGGGCGCCCCGCTCCGTTGCGGCGCCCCATGCATGTGCCATCGAGCATGGCACCGCGGCCATCGGCGCGAAAGCGGGGCGGGGTGGTGTGGTCGGACGGCCGAAGGAATCCCGAAATGTGGACACAAGACGGTGTGGAAGCATAGGCGGCCCATCCACATGGCTCAACACCACCGCACCGGTTGTTCACATTTTCCACCTATACCAGCCCGGATATCGGAACCGTTTACACCTCGGAAACGCCATTCATTCGTTCGTGCCCCTACAATGGCAGCCATGAGAGAAACTACCGGCGCCGAAGAGCGCACCCAGGACCAATCCACCACAGCAACCCGCACCGCACGCAAGCCGCGCGCCACCGCCAGGACCCGCACCAAGACTTCCGCGAAGGCTTCGGGCGCCATGCCGCCCACGGCCATAGCCGCCAAAGAGCCGAACCTGTTCGGCCGCATCACCATCCTCGATGTGCGCCCCGACGCGCAGGACGCCGTGTTCCCCGCCCGCGTGGAGCTCGGCGAACCGTTCACCGTGAGCGCGCAGGTGTTCCTCGAGGGCCGCGCCACCGTGCGTGCCACCGCCGTGCTGAAGAACCCGCGCGGCCGAGTGATGGCCCGCGTGCCGATGACCCAGACGAACACCGGGCTCGATACCTGGACCGCCATGTTGCAGGCCGGCTCCCCCACCGACCTGACACCGTGGGATGAGGGCTTCGCCGACATGCTCGGCCAGCTCGGCAACTGGAAAGTGGCCATTGAGGGCTGGGCCGACACCTACACCGATTGGGTGCTCGACGCCACCGCCCGCGTGAACGCCGATGCCGCCAGCGCCGACGCCGAAGGCGCGATCGTGCGCGGCTCCGAAATTCTCACGCGCTGGGCCGCCACGCGCGACGCCGGTTTGGACGCCGCGCAGCGCAAGGTGCTGCGCGAGACCGCCAAGCAGATGCTCGACGCGACGATCCCCGCCGCCGAGCGCCTCGCCATTGCGCAGATCGACGAGATCGCGGCCCTGCACACCACCAACCCGCTGCGCGACGGGCTCACGGCGAGCCGCGATCGCGTGTTCCACGTGGAACGCCCCAAGTCGAGCTTCAGCGCATGGTACCAGTTCTTCCCGCGCTCCGAAGGCGCGACCGTCAACGAACGCGGTGAGCTGACGCCCGGCACGCTGCGCACCGCCGTCAGCGGCCTTGAGCGCGCCAAAGGCGAAGGGTTCACCATCGCGTACCTGCCCGCCGTCTTCCCCGTCGACCACAGTGCGCTGGACGCGCGCCTGTTCGCGGTGGGCACGGCGGCCGGCGGCCACGACACCGTGGACCCGGAGCTCGGCTCGATGGACGATTTCAGGGCCTTCTGTGCACGCGCGCATGAGCTCGGTCTCGAAGTGGCCCTCGGCCTGCCGCTGCGCTGTGCACCCACCCACCCGTGGGTCACCGCGCACCCCGAATGGTTCCGCCGCAACGCCGACGGATCGTTCGTGTACGCGCTCGACGAGCACGGCGACCCCGAGCCGTTCTACGAGCTCGACTTCGACAACGACCTGACCGGCATTGAGCGCGAGGTCGAACGGATTATCGACGTGTGGATCGAAGCCGGCGTGACCGCGTTCCAGATCGACGAGCCGCAGACCGAGCCGGTGCGTTTCTGGCAGGACGTGCTCGCCGCGGTCACGAAGAAGCACCCCGAGGTGCTGTTCCTCGCCGAGGCGTTCAGCCGCCCGGCGCTCGTGCGCGCGCTCGCCTACGCCGGCTTCACGCAGAACCACAGCTATTTCCCGTGGCGCAACACGAAGGAGGAGCTCGAGGCGTTCCTCACGGAGACCAACGGCGAAGGAGGCTTCTACCAGCACAACACGTTCTGGCCCGCCACGCCCGACGTGCTCAGCGATTACCTGCGCAACAACGGCGTGGCCGGCCACGCCGTGCGTGCGGTGCTCGCTGCGATGGGCTCGCCGAGCTGGGGCATCTACAACGGCTATGAGCTGATGGAGAACAACGTAATCGCGGACGGCGCCTCCGCGCTCGGCAATGAGCGCACCAAGGTCCGTGCCCGTGACTGGAGCGGCGCGGTGGAGTACGGCATCGCCGAACTGCTCACCTCGCTCAACCGCATCCGCGCCGAACACCCGGCCACGCGCAGCTACCACACGCTGACCGTTCTGCCGAGCGCCAATCCGGCGATCGTCGCGTTCGCGCGCCAGACGCCGGCGCAGTACACGGCGGATGGCAAGCCCGACACACTGCTCATCGTGGTCAATCTCGACTGCTACCACGAGCAGCAGTCGTCGATCCATGTTGACCTCAACGCGCTTGGCCTGCCGGCCGACCGCACATACCGCGTGCGCGACCTGCTGACCGACCGCACGTTCGACTGGAGCTGGGACAACTTCGTCTCGCTGGCACCGTGGGCCGACGTGGCGCACATCCTGAGCGTCGAATACTGATGATCGGCCATACACCGCGCGGCGCACGCGCGGTGTATGGTTATAGGGGTATCAACTCAACTTGTAAGGAGAATTACCATGGCAGAGACCTTCAACGTCGTTGTGGAGATTCCGCGCGGATCGAAGAACAAGTACGAAGTGGACCAGGCTTCGGGCCGCGTGTTCCTGGATCGCACGCTGTTCACCGCGATGGGCTACCCGGATGACTATGGCTACATCGACGGCACCTTGGGCGAGGACGGCGATCCGCTCGACGCGCTCGTGATGCTCAGCGATTCCGTGTTCCCGGGCTGCATCGTGGAATGCCGCGCCGTCGGCCTGTACCACATGGTCGACGAAGAGGGTGGCGACGACAAGGTGCTGTGCGTGCCGGCCGATGTGCGCTACGACAACATCAAGGACATCGCCGACGTCTCCGAGTTCCACAAGGCCGAGATCAAGCACTTCTTCGAGCAGTACAAGGCCCTCGAGCCGGGCAAGGAAGTCATGCCGGGCGACTACTGGGCGGATGCCGCCGCAGCGGAGAAGGAGATCAAGGAATCCCGCGAGCGCCTCACCCAGAAGCAGGCCGCCGAGCACGACGCGGACCTGAACGACTGACGCGCGTTGTGTGGTCGGCGTGATGGGCCACACAACCCCACCTATACCGGTGAGCTCCGCCGGACCATGTGGTTCGGCGGAGCTCATTAGTTCCTTATCTCGAGAGGCAATCGTCATCGCTGAACGATTACACAAGCCACATTACCAAAGCGGCAATACCAACCAAAGCGCCTGTCAGCATTACGGGCAGCAATCCGAACCCGATCCACGCCGCGCGTGCCCCCGGCAGCGGCTGGGCCTCACGGTACCACAGGCGTGACACCACGGCGAGCGCCACCGCCCCGGCCACCACAACCACCACGCAGACGATGCGCCACGCGTCGGCCGCGGAGGCCTCGTGGAAGAGCATCGGCAGGAAGCACCAGCCGGACGCGGCGATCGACGCCACACCGTCAGTGACCATGTGCGCGAGCTGCACAATCATATCGGTGCGCTGCGGCCGCGCCATCTGGCGGATGAACGCAGCGACGACGAGCACCACGAGCAGACCGGCCACGCCCGCGCACCAAGCGGCCGCACTGGTGTACTGCGCGTTGGCCGCGCCTGCGTGGGGCGCGCCCTGCCGCTCGAACACGAACTGCCCCAAAAACGGCGTGGACGCGCACACCATGGCCACGAACCCGAGCACCACGGCGGTCACGCTCCCGGGCACGCCGTCGCGCAACGGGCAGAAGAACGCGAAGAGCACGATGATTGCCGCCACGGCGAACGCGGTGACCGAGAACGTGGACGACGAGACGGCGCCGCTGCCGGGCAGGCAGGCGAGCGCGATGAGCACCACGTAGGCGGCCGCCTGCACGGCGAGGGGCCATGTGAAGGGGCGCTGCGCCCGGGCGCGCATGTCGCTGTGCGGCTGGGGAACGGATTGGGCTTCGGTCATGATCGTCACCTTCGAACTTGGGGGCGTTGCCTGCGGCGCTGGGCGCGGCGGCATCCATATGCGCACCACACTAGTCTCGCCCCCTCACAACACCGCCGCCGCCAATCGTCTCGCCCGCGCGTTCTCATCGCGAAATACGGCTGCGCCGATAGACTGTGACCAACTACACTATGGCCGAAGCGGCGTGACGCACACGCCGCCGAGCGCCGCCGCGGGACTGACGCCGAACCGAAACCAAAGGGGTATGACGTGATGGATCTGACCTTGATGACCACTTCCCCCGACCCGGCGACCGTGTTGCCGTCGCTCGCGCTGCTGTCGCACCGTGTGCGCGTGCTGCCGATGGACGCGGCGAGCCTGGTGAAGATGCCCGAACAGACGATCCTACTGCTCGACAGCCGCGACGACCTGGCGAACGCGAAGACGCTGTGCCGCATGATCCACGCCTCCGGCCTGACCACGCCGATCCTGCTCATCCTGACCGAGGGAGGCTTCACCGTGGTCAATGCGGAGTGGGGTGTGAGCGATGTGATCGTGGCGAGCGCCTCGCCCGCCGAGGTGGAAGGACGTCTGCGCCTTGTCTCGGAGCGCCGCAACACCTACACTGTGGCCACAAATGGCACGGCGCAGCAGGCCGACGCGCAGGAGGACGGACTGATCCGCTCGGGCGAGCTGATCGTGGACACCAACGGCTACACCGCGAACCTGCGTGGCATCCCGATCGATCTGGCCTACAAGGAATTCGAACTGCTCAAATACCTGGTGCAGCATCCGGGCCGGGTGTTCACGCGCGCGCAGCTGCTGCAGGAGGTGTGGGGCTATGACTACTACGGCGGCACGCGCACGGTCGACGTGCACATCCGCCGTCTGCGCGCCAAGCTCGGCGGCGAATATGAGCATGTGATCGGCACGGTACGCAACGTGGGCTACCGTTTCGACCCGCCGGAGAACGACGAGGCGCAGGAGCACGCCAAAGAGGCCGCCGAGAAATAACACGCCCCGACGGTTGCCACGCGCAGCACGGCGAGTACGCTTGCAGGCAATGGCGCAAGCTGCGGGAAGGATCATGATGGCAACCGAATCGAAACGCGCGCGCACCGCGCGCATGCACCGCGAATATGCGGCATTGTGCGAGCTCATCCCGGTCGTCGAATGCCAGCTCGACTTCGACTCGCCGTTCCAATTGCTCGTGGCCACCGTGCTGAGCGCGCAGACGACCGATAAGCGCGTCAACCAGGTCACCCCCGAGCTCTTCGCCGCATATGGTTCACCGCAGGAGCTCGCCGCCGCAAACATCACGGATGTGGAGCGCATCATCCGCCCGTTGGGCTTCTACCGCATGAAGAGCAAGCACATCATCGAACTGGCGCAGGCGCTCGTGGCCACCAACAACGGGCAGGTCGCCGAATCGATGGATGCGCTGACCGCGCTTCCCGGCGTGGGGCGCAAAACCGCGAACGTGGTACTCGGCAACGCGTTCGGCGAGCCGTCGTTCCCCGTCGACACCCATGTGATCCGCGTGACCGCGCGCCTGCACTGGCGCGACGATTGGATGAAACCGAACGCCTCGCCCGAAGACATCGAACGTGAGATCACCGCGTGCTTCCCGCCCGAAACATGGACCGACCTGTCCCACCGGCTGATCATCTTCGGCCGTAACATCTGCATGGCGCGCCGCCCGGACTGCACGCGCTGCCCGTTGCGGCGCAGCTGCCCGAGCGCCGCGCACTTCCTGGAACTCGAAGCCGAGCGCGAGGCCGTGGCCGCACGCAAACGCCGCCGGCCGCGCACCACGGGCCGCCGCAGCCGCTAGACTCGGGGACCATGAGCCATCGCAACCGTTCATCAGTCCGCCCGTGGATCGTCTTCACCGTGGTGCTCGTGGTGCTCGCGCTCGCCGCGGGCGGTGCGTTCCTGCTGCTGCGCCCGCACGGCGGCTCGCCGTTCGGCGGCCGATCGGGCGCGCACATCACGGTCGGCCTGCGCAGCAAGCCGTCGTCGCTCGACATCCGCACGAACGGCGAGCGCGCGGTGGAGCAGGCGCTCGTCGACAACGTGTATCAGACGCTCCTCACCATGGACAGCGAGTGCGCGATCAGCGCGAACGTGGCGGCGCGCTGGAGCGAGTCGACCGACGGCCTGCGCTACTCGTTCCAGCTGCGCGAAGGCGCCACGTTCGCCGACGGCAGTCCGCTCAACGCGAGCGCCGTCGTCGCGTCACTGCAGCGCACGATCCAAGGCAAGCAGGTGGGCTCGGACGACCTTAAGCATGTGGCGAGCGTGGAGAACCCCGACGAGACGACCGTCGTGATCACGCTGCACGAGCCGAACCCGCGCCTGCTTGAGGCGCTCGCCGGCCGTGCGGGCGTCATCGTCAACCCGAACGCGCACGACGCCGATTTCGCGCACGCGTCGTATGGATCGGGCCCGTTCACCGTCAGCTCGTTCACCGGCGACACGATCGAACTGGCACGCAACGAGCACTATTGGCAGGACAAGCCGGCGTTGGCGCGCGTGACGCTGCGGTACATGCCAAGCGACGAGGCGCTCGTGGGCGGCATGCGCGACGGCTCGCTCGACGTGGCGCTGCCGCAGGGCGCGCAGGCGGCGAGCGAGCTCGCGAAGATTGACGGCGTGCAGGTGAGCGACGGCATCAGCACGCGCAAGACGCTCGTGGCGTTCAACAATGCGGGCAGCAGCCCGTTCTCCGACGAACAGGTGCGCCAGTTCACGCGCTTCGCAATCGACGCGGCGCAGATCGCGCGCACGCAGCCGGATGCGAAAGCGCAGTTGAGCGGCCCGATCTCGCAGCTGCAGCCCGGGTATGAGGACCTCAACGCGCTGTTCCCCTTCGATCTGGAGCGCGCGCAGTCGATGCGCTGGTATTTCGCAGCCGGCTATTTCACGCCGTTCACACTGCTCGCCGACGAGGCGCACCACGATCTGGCGCAGCGAATCGTGGACGAGATGGCGGCGATCCCGATGCCGGTCACGCTCGAAGTGGTCGATTCGGCCACGCTCGCCTCGCGCGTGGAGGCCGGCGACTATGTGTGTGCCCTGATCGAGATGGACGACCCGCACGACTACACGCGGTTCGTGGACGGCAGCGCGATGTTCGGCTACCAGAACGGCGCCGCGCAGGAACAGTACGCGAAGGCGCTCGCGCAGACCGACTTCGCGTCGTACCGCGAACAGCTGCGCGCATTCGACCGGATCGTGAGCCAGGACGCGGCGAGCGCATGGCTGTACACGGGCAAAGATCATATTGCCGCACGACAGAACCTGCATGTGCCACGACCGAATCTCATTGCTTGGAGGTTGCCCCTCTACCAGATCGCATGACACCGTTTCCAGCATGAATGGTTGAGGCAGCGAATATGGCCCCTGCCTCAACCATTCGCATGGACACCCGTGTCATTGCTCCCTATCCGTCGCATCAATGCGGTAGGCTATTTCGGCTTTCGCACCGTCCGATGGAGCGATTTCCACAACGACGCGATCGGTTTCGTCGACGTCAAGCGACATGGTTCCATTAGAGATGGAACCGGCCGAACATCGCATCACATCTTGCACCGTCTTATCACCCATGGTGAATCGCACATCCAGCTCACCGGTTCCAATGCACTGTGTCGTCAATGTATACATACCGGCCGGTTGCGAAGAAGCGCTTTCGTCACGAATGGTCATCATCGTGACTGTGCCGTTGCTCACACGATAACTTGGGCGAGCCTCCGCCACAATCATCTCGGGTTCGCCGTTCACCGTGCGAATCGACTCATTGAGCTGTGCGACCTGTTGATTGGGGAGCACATGGCCATCTTCCGTATCCGTCTCCTGTGACATGGATGCCGTTGCGGTGGATTGGGGCGTCGCCCGACCGCAGGCCGCCCCATTGAACAACAGCACCGAAAGCAACGCCGTCATCGCAAGGCCGCGCACGGTTGCTGTTCGGTATGCAATCAGTTTTCCCAATAGCGGTACCCCCATGAATCACGCGGCACCGTTGCGGTTCCCGCTGCGATTTGCGAGAAGTTGCAAGGACTCACCACCACGGTCTTTTTTACACTTACCGTGGCGGCCCAATTCACCCATTGCAGATTACCGTATTTGCCATTTGAGATGGGATGCGAGTAAGTGTACGAGGTACCGGTAGTGGACGACTTTGTGTTGGAAACTCCGGCGGAAATCGACGCGGAGACGATTTCACCCGCTGAAATATTGCCCGAAACACTGCTTTTGACCGTTGACGTATATGCAATATGTTGAGTTGCAGTGACTGTTCCACCAGGACCTGAGCGAAGGATGGAGCCAAAGGGAACATACGCATTGGCATTAGTAATCGTGGCAGTGACATAGGTATTGCCCAACTCAGGACAGGACCTTTGGATTGCAGGCTCATTGCCGAACGCGGCCGGCGCAGGGGAAAGCAGGCCAGCTGCGACAAGAGCCGGCAACAAAATATGTAAGCGTGTCTTTTTCATTTTAAATACCCCCATTGATTTAATATAATTACGCCATTGGAACGATAACCTGATTTTATCACATATAAATTTACCGGCACGCATATTACACTTGTTTGATTAAGGTGATTTCTTTATGCGATAACGCTACATCATTTCTCACAATAGCAACAAATCGTTGAACCATATTCACACTGTGATTGCGGTAACCCTGTTTGGAATGCGGACCACACCTATCAAAAGGTGACCATGTAACGCATTCCATAACCATTGGAATCTGGAACCCTTACGATTCCATACGAGCAACGGAACAGCGGGATTCCGCGCGCGGTGATGTCACAGTCGCTTTTTAGACTGACGGGTATGACTGATAGCGAAGACATCTCCATCAGCGCCAATCTCACCCCCCTGCCCGACCGTGTGGGCGTGGACGGGCTTGAATCCAAGTGGCGCGACGTCTGGGACACCGACGGCACCTATACATTCGACAATCCGGGCGAGCGCAGCGCCGTCTACTCGATCGACACCCCTCCGCCCACCGTGTCCGGTTCGCTGCACGTGGGCCATGTGTTCTCGTACACGCACACCGACATCATCGCGCGCTTCAAGCGCATGAACGGCTTCCACGTGTTCTACCCGATGGGCTGGGACGACAACGGCCTGCCCACCGAGCGCCGCGTGCAGAACTACTACGGCGTGCGCGTGGACACCTCGCTCAAGTACGACCCCGACTTCAAGCCGCCGTTCGAAGGTACCGAGGGCAAGAAGATCCAGGCCAAGGACCAGGTGCCGATCTCACGCCGCAACTTCATCGAACTGTGCGAGAAGCTCACCGCGCAAGACGAAGAGCGCTTCGAGGAGCTCTGGCGTGAGCTCGGCCTGTCGATCGACTGGTCGCGCACCTACCACACGATCGGCGACCACGCGCAGCGCGTGGCGCAGAAGGCGTTCCTGCACAATCTGGAACGCGGCGAGGCGTACCAGCAGGACGCGCCGGGCCTGTGGGACGTGACGTTCCAGACGGCCGTGGCGCAGGCGGAGCTCGAATCGCGTGAATACCCGGGCTTCTACCACCGCATCGCGTTCAGCTTCGAAGACGATTCACCGATCTACATCGAGACGACGCGCCCCGAACTGCTGCCCGCGTGCGTGGCGCTGATCGCACACCCCGACGACGAGCGGTACAAGCCATACTTCGGCAAGATGGTCACGTCGCCGCTGTTCAACGTGCGCGTGCCGATCCTGGCGCACCCGGCGGCCGAGATGGACAAGGGCGCCGGCATCGCCATGTGCTGCACCTTCGGCGACCAGACCGACGTGGAATGGTGGCGCGACCTGCACCTGCCGCTGCGTTCGATCATCCAGCGCAACGGCCGCATCGTCATGGACATGCCCGACTGGATCACCGACGACGCCGGTAAGGAGCTCTTCGAGCAGATCGAAGGCAAGACCACGTTCTCCGCGCGCAAGATCGTGGTGGATGCGCTGCGTGAGTCCGGTGACATGGACGGCGACCCCAAGCCGACGACGCGTATGACGAACTTCTACGAGAAGGGCGACAAGCCGCTCGAGATCGTCACATCACGCCAGTGGTACCTGCAGAACGGCGGCACCAACAAGGCGCTCAACGCCAAGCTCATCGAGCGCGGCAAGGAGCTCAACTTCCACCCCGACTTCATGCGCGTGCGCTACGAGAACTGGGTGCATGGCCTCAACGGCGACTGGCTCATCTCGCGCCAGCGCTTCTTCGGCGTGCCGTTCCCGCTGTGGTACCCGCTCAACGCGGACGGCGAACCGGATTACGAGAACCCGATCACGCCGAGCGAGGACGTGCTGCCGATCGACCCGACGACCGACGTGCCGGCCGGATACACCGAGGAGCAGCGCAACCAGCCGGGCGGCTTCATGGCCGAGCCCGACATCATGGACACGTGGGCCACGTCGTCGCTCACCCCGCAGATCGTGACCGGCTGGGGCGAACCGGGCGAAGACAACGAGGCGCTGTTCGCCGCCACGTTCCCCATGGACCTGCGCCCGCAGGGCCAGGACATCATCCGCACCTGGCTGTTCAGCACGATCGACCGCGCGCAGCTGGAGAACGACTGCCTGCCGTGGGCCAACGCCACGCTTTCCGGCTGGATCTTGGACCCGGACCACAAGAAGATGTCGAAGTCCAAGGGCAACGTGGTGGTGCCGAACGAGCCGATCGAGAAGTACGGTGCCGACGCTGTGCGCTACTGGGCCGCGTCCGCGCGTCTGGGCCTCGACGCCACGTACGACGAAGGCCAGATGAAGATCGGCCGCAGACTCGCGATCAAGCTGCTCAACGCCACCAAATTCGCGCTCGCGATCGGCCGTGAGGACGACCAGCACCATGTGGCGCAAGGGGCCACGGCCACGTGGCGTCCGCAGGACGTGACCGAGCCGCTCGACCGCGCCGCCATGGCCAAGATGTCGCTCGTGGTCAAGCAGGCCACCGATTACCTCAACAACTACGAGCACTCCAAGGCGCTCGAGGTCATCGAGAACTACTTCTGGCAGTTCTGCGACGACTACATCGAGCTCGTCAAGAACCGCGCCTACGGCACGGCCGACGCCACCGGCAATACGCCGAGCGAGGCGGCGGTGCTCTCGGCACGCACCACGCTCGGCCTGGGCCTCGACGCGTTCGCGCGCCTGCTCGCCCCATACCTGCCGTATTCCACCGAAGAGGTGTGGAGCTGGATGCACGCCGGCGAAGGCTCGGTGCACACCGCGCCATGGCCGAAGCCGCTCCCGTACGCCACGGCCGCGTTCAACGTCTCGCCGGACATCCTGGCGCATGCGGGCGCCACGCTCGCCGCGCTGCGCGGCATCAAGTCGAAGGCCAAGGTCTCGATGAAGACGCCGATTGAACGCGTGCGCCTCGCGGTGAGCGACGATGTGCGCGCCTCAATCCGCGCGGCCCTGAGCGACATCGCCGAAGCCGGCCGCGTGATCGGCGACTTCTCGCTCGAACGCGCGATCGAAGTGGTCAACACGCTGCAGTCCAACGGCGAGGAGCCCGAAGGCGACGAGTCCGAGACAATCGTGGTGGCCGAAAGCGAGCTCGGTGAGCCGCCGGCCAAGAAGCCGAAGGCGAAGTAAGCCGCACACGTCCCCCATGGACGTATAAGGGGCGGGGTGGTGCACACGGCACCACCCCGCCCCTTTCTGCATCTAAGACCGTCAGCGCAACGGGTTCGTGACGATTACCATGCGCGAATCCAACGCCGAGGCCTCCCCCGCCTGCACGGCGACGGAGGCGGCCACCTGCCGCCCCAACGCGCCATCGGCGCCCATCGCGTCGGCCGCGGCGCTGAGCGCCTGCGCCATCGAACCGATCTGCACGGTCTCGTCGATGAGGTGCTGCGTGCTGGGCACAATCAGCTGGTGGTTCGCTAAGCCGGAATACCCCAGCTGTGTGGCAAGCCGTTCGCTTTCGGGAATCGACCCACCGCCCGTATGCGTGGCGCTGCCGCCGCCCTGCGCGGTCGCAGTGGAGTCACCGCCGCCGAGCGACTTCGTGACCGAACCCGCATATTTCGCCACGTCGGCTGAAGCGTCATCATTTGAGACACTGACGAGCGTCGACATGTCATCGCCGCCGTTCGCCGAACGCGCCTTCTGCTCCTCGGCGCGTGCCGCGGCGATGCGCTTGGCGCGCAGCATCTCGGCACGGCCGCCGATCGAATAGGTGTACCAGTCGCGGTATGCCTGCTGGGCGAGCGGCGAATGCCGCAACGCCGGCTGCATCTCGTTGATCGGCTCCACGCCGTCTGTGCCGGCCGAATCACCGCCGAACCGGCCGGAGAACCGCAGCAGGACCTGCCGTGCGGCACTGCCGGCGCCGGTGTGCTCACGCGCGGACGCCAAGGTCGCCATCGCCGCGTTCACGCCCTGCATATCGCCGCTCAGCGTGGGGTCGGTGGCGTTGTCCGCGTTCGTCTGTTCAATCGCCTGCTGCTCGAACTGCGCGGCGGCGCCCACATTGCCGCCCGCGAGTGTGTCGAGATGCGCGGTGTAGGCGTCTGTATACGCCATCGAATACGGAATCATGGCCTGCGACAGCTGCGATTGGCCCGCACTGTACTCTTTGGCGCCGATGCGCGTCTGTTCGCCGGCGGTCTTCTTGAGCTCCTCGGCGAGCCCTTGCGTGCCCTGCTGGCGGATGCGCTGGATGATTCGGTCCACCTCGTCGGCGGCGCCCGTGTGCTGGTGCGCATCGCTCAGCTCGTTGACCGCCGTGGCCAGTCCGGTGACCGCATGCGCAAGGGGCGTGTCCCCCTTGAGCTCCCCCGCGGTGCCCATGAGCGCGCTGAGCTGTGTTTTGGTGCCGATTGATCCGGACAGGTGGTTGGTGTACGAGCCCACATATGCGGCCATGTAATCACGGAACGCGCGTTGGTGGTTTGTGGTGCGCTCCTCGATCGCCGACTTGGCGAGCGCCCGCTCCTGGTCACGCAGTGTGGCGAGGGTGGCGATGAGCTCGGCGTGTGCGCCGTTGGCAGTCTGCGCGCTGGCGTCGGCGTCGATGGACGAGGTCAGCCGTCCTGACTGGTCGGCAAGCGTGCGCAGGGCGCTGGCGTAATGGTCGGGCGTGTCCGCGGAAAGCGCGGCGAGCGCCACCGGGCTCATTGAAAACCGCTTGGCGTCGGCGTATACGCGGAAGTCGACGGCTTCGCCGGGATTCGCGGTAGCCGCCACCACGGTGCTCTGCCCCGATTGGGTGAGCGAGACGCCCTCGTCCGCGCTGATGTCGGTGCAGTCGCGTGTGGGGATGGTGAACACCACCACGGGGCGCAATTGCCGTGCGAACCGCTGCATGTCGCCCTGTGCCAGATTGTTGGGCTGTATGTGCACATGGATGCCGACCATGCCTTTCGCCCCGTGCACCTGCGCGCCGGTGGCGCTCGGCCCGTCGAGCGTGTAGTCCACGCTCGCGTCCCACGGCAGGGCGGCGTTGGTCGCGATGTGGGTGATCCCATTGTCGCCTTCGCGCGGGGCGATGTAGAACCGGCGGGCGTCAATCACTTCGAGGGTGGTGAACACATCATGCCCCACGAATCGTGCGGCGGCGTCCTGCGCCGCCACCTGCTGCCCCGGCGATGGCGTGGCGGCCGATGCGGGCATCGCGGGTGTGACCGCCGCGAGTGCCACGGCCAGTGTGGCGCCGCAGATGCGGCGCAGACTCCTGTGCACGGTGTGGTTCCCCGTTCCTGTGGTGATTTCCTGTTGGTGGCTATGCGAAGATGTCGAGCACGCCCGGGTCGTCGCCGGAGTCCGCGATGCGCTTGTGGCGTTTCTTGGCTTCGGTTACCACGAATTCCTTGTACATGAGCGCGATCTGCGGGTCGAGTCCGGCGCCTTGTGCGATCTGCTGCAGGCGTTCGATCTGGTATTCCTCACGTGTGTAATCGGCCGGGGCGAACCCGGCTTCGGCCTTGAGCACCCCCACTTGCGTCGTGGCCTTGAACCGTTCGGCCAGCAACGCCACTATGGCCATGTCGATGTTGTCGATGGATTGGCGCAGCACTTCGATGCGCTGCACAATCTGTTTGGTTTCGGCGTCGTGCCAGTCGCCTTCGGAATCGATGACCGTTTCGCCGTCTGCGCGCGCAGCGGAACGCTGCGGTTCTTGGTGTTCAATAGTCATGGTGTTGAGCATACCGCGGCGGGGCTCACTTCGCGAAATAGCGGCGCAGCACCATCATCGTGTCGGTGCTGACCGGCACCGCTGCGTGGATTGTGTTGAGCAGCGTCTCCAGTTTGCGCGTCGACGCCACGCGCACCATGAGCAGATAGCTCGATGAGCCGGAGACGGCGTCGCACGAGATGATGCCGTCCACGTCACGCAGCCGGTCGGGGATCAGCGACGCCTCGGTGTAGTCGAGCGGGGTGAGCGAGATGTATGCGCTCACCGGCTGGCCGCTTTTCTCATGGTCGAGGATCGCCTTGTACCCAGTGATGACGCCTTTGTGCTCGAGTTTCTGCACACGTGACTGTGTGGCGGACACGGAGAGCGAGGCTGCCGTAGCGAGTTGCGCAAGCGTCATGCGGCCATCATGTTCGAGTGATTCAAGGATAATACGGTCTTTGTCGTCTAACGCACACGCATCGCTTCCATGGTCAGTCATCATGCACACGCCTTCCAGAATGACCTCGTCAAATCCTCTATCCACAATAGGCGCATGCGGGCGGTTCTCCCTACGCCATGGGCCGATACGCCGAGCGCCCAAATGCGGACAGAGCGGGCACGGAGCGTCGCTCACCATGCATTGAAGGGGGGCGCTTCCCGTGCTGTACGGGAAGCGCCCCCTCATGCTGTACGCGTACGCGGATCAGTGATCGGTATTGCCGTTGATCGCGCCGCCGCCCTGCTGCAGAATCGCACCGAAGAAGTCATGGTTCGTCATCGTCTTCTTGAGGCGCGGCACGAGCGTCTGGTACGCCTGCTCGGGCTCAAGGCCGCCGAGCAGACGGCGCAGGCGGTAGATCACCGGCAGTTCCTGCGGGTCGGTGATCAGCTCTTCGCGGCGCGTGCCCGAAGCGTTGATGTCGACGGCCGGGAACATGCGCTTGTCGGCGAGCTCGCGGCTCAGGCGCAGCTCCATGTTGCCGGTGCCCTTGAACTCCTCGAAGATCACTTCGTCCATCTTCGAACCGGTTTCCACAAGCGCCGACGAGATGATCGTGAGCGAACCGCCGTTTTCGATGTTGCGGGCGGCGCCGAAGAACTTCTTCGGCGGGTAAAGCGCCTGCGCGTCCACACCGCCCGACAGGATGCGGCCCGAAGCCGGCGCCGCGATGTTGTAGGCGCGGGCCAGTCGCGTCATCGAATCGAGCAGCACGACCACGTCCTGCCCCAGTTCCACAAGGCGCTTGGCGCGCTCGATCGCGAGCTCGGCCACCGTCGTGTGGTCGGAGGCCGGGCGGTCGAATGTCGACGAGATGACCTCGCCCTGCACGGTGCGCTCCATGTCGGTGACCTCTTCGGGGCGCTCGTCCACGAGCACGACCATCAGGTACACCTCGGGGTTGTTCGTGGCGATCGCGTTCGCGATGTTCTGCAAGGTAATCGTCTTGCCGGCCTTCGGCGGCGAGACGATCAGGCCGCGCTGGCCCTTGCCGATCGGCGCGACGATGTCGATCAGACGGCCGGTCAGGCGGTTCGGCGTCGTTTCCTGGCGCAGGCGCTCGTTCGGGTAGAGCGGCGTGAGCTTGCTGAACTGCGGGCGGCGCGAGGCCTCCTCCACGCTCATGCCGTTGATCGAATCAATCGACTGCAACGGCACGAACTTCTGGCGCTGGTTGCGGCGGTCGCCTTCGTGCGGTGTGCGGATCGAGCCCTTGACGGCGTCACCCTTGCGCAGGCCGTACTTCTTGATCTGGCCCATCGAGACATACACGTCGTTGGGGCCGGGCAGGTAGCCGGATGTGCGGATGAACGCGTACGAATCGAGCACGTCGACGATGCCGGCCACGGGCACCAGGTCCGCGGGCTGCTCCTCGCGCTTGTCGTTGTCGCGGTTCTTGTTGCGGCGGTTGTTGCCGCGCTCGTTGCGCTCGTTGTTCGCGCGGTTGCGGCCGCGGTGCGGCGCCTCGGCGCGCGTGTTCGACGATTCGTGATCGGCGTTCTTGTGCACGGGCAGCGAGTCGAGGATCTCGTCGAGGTCCTGCGGCACCTCGCGCGGTTCGGCGTGGCGGTGGCGCGGCTGCTCGTCCACATCGGCGGCGTGGCGGCCGCGGCGTGGGCGGGGTTCTGCGTTGCGGCGGCCCTGCTTCTGACCGTCGCCGTGCAGGTCGAGCGTGCTGAGCAGGTCATCGGCGGCCTTGCTCGCGGCCTCGTCGTCGGTGCGGCCGGTGGCCGGCACCTCCGCACCGCGGCGCTTGCGCACGCGGCGTGCGGTGACCTTCATCTCCATGTTGCTCTGCGGGGCCGGCGACTCATCCTGGGCCGGCTCCTGTGCGGCGGCCTGTGCCTTGGGCGCGGGCTGCCGCTCCCCGGCGGCCGGCGCAGGCTGTTCCTGCTTCTTGGTCCTTTGGGCGGCGGCGCTCTCGGCCTTGGGGGCGCGCACGGTCACTCCGGCCGGGGCTTCGCCGCCACTGCGGGCGGCCTGCAGCGTTGCAATCAAATCGCCCTTGCGCATGGTGGAGACGCCCCGCAGGCCCAGTTGCTTGGCCAGCTCTTTGAGCTCCGGGAGTTTCATCTCGTCTAGGTTTGAGGTTGTTGCCAATTGAGTTGTGCCTTTCTTTGGCCATGCATGGAGATCGCCATGGCTGAGCAAAGAGTTGTACGAACAAGCATCAGACGATGCCGTCGTCAATTTGGGGAATGTCCGGCATTGTTCCGCCGGACGTCCCCTACTGTACAACGGAACGGCGACTGTACGGCGCGCTATGCCCGCCGTGCGAGCGGCATGCGGGGCCTTCCTCCCCATGGAGGCCCCGCGCCGCCGGCCGCCGGTTTATGGGTTTATTTGGATTCGTGGTAGGACTTTTCGGTGTTGACGGACCACACGTTCCTCTTCGAGGTCCGGTGTTCCTTGATGTTGCCCACCGCTTCGATGGCGGTGGCCATCGAATGGTCCATGTTGTTGTAGCGGTGCTGGCCATTGCGGCCCACACAATACAGGTTGCCGAAGGAATCGAGGTATTCCACGAGTTCCGGCATCTGGTCGTAGGTGTCGAAATAGGCAGGATAGGCCTTCTTGACACGTTCGCGGTGCGCATCGAGCACTTCGTGGGCGCCGTTGATCACACCCATGCGGGTGAGCTCCTTGATGGCGAAGCGCGTGGCCTCCTCGTCGGTCATGTTCCAGAAGTCGTCGCCTTCCTCACAGAAGTATTCGAGGCCGATCCACACGGTGTCGTCGACGTCCTTGACGAGGTAGGGGCTCCAGTTGTTGAAGATCTGCAGGCGCCCCACCTTGTAGCCCGGGTCCTGCACGTAGATCCAGCAGTCCGGCACGATCGGCGGGTTGCCGAGCGTGGGGATGTCGGTCGTGTTCTTGAGCTTGAGGCGCTTGACGAGGATGCCCACCGTCACGAAGTCGCGGTATGGCAGGCCCTTGGCCACGGCCACCATGTCCTGCGGCGCCGGGTCCTGCTCGGTGTCGAGCGCTTCCACAAGGTCCTTCACCGGCATCGACGAGATGAACTGGTCGGCCTTGAGTGTGGTGCGCTTGCCTTCGGCGTCTTCGTAGTCGACCGAGGCGATCACGCCGTTCTCGCGGTGGATCGCCACCACCTTGGCGCCGGTGAGCACGGTCACGCCCGCGTCCACGCAGTTCTGTTCGACGGTCTCCCACAGCTGTCCGGGGCCGAGCTTGGGGTACCAGAACTCCTCGATGAGCGACGTCTCCACTTCGGCGTTGCTGCGTTTCTTCGGCAGCAGCTTCTGCACGGCGTTCTTCAGCACGCCCATGATGCTCAGGCCCTTGACGCGCTGCGAGCCCCAGTCGGCCGAGATCTCGGAGGGGTGGCGGCCCCACAGCTTCTCGGTGTAGCCCTCGAAGAACATCGAATAGAGCTTGCGGCCGAAGCGGTTGATGTAGAAGTTCTCCAGATTGTCTTCCGGCAGCTTGTGGAACACGGACTTGAGGTACGAGAACCCGGCTTCCACCGTGATGCGCGGTCCCATCGCCTTGAGCGTGGACACGGAGAGCGAGATCGGGTAATCGAAGAAATGCTTGTTCCAGAAGATGCGCGAGACACGGTGGCGCTTGAGCATCACCTTGTCGGTCTTCTCCGGGTCGGGGCCGCCCGGTTCGAGCTCATGGCTGCGCCCCAGCTTCTTGTCGTCGTACGACGGCGCGCCCTGCAGCGGCAGCGTCTGCGCCCACCACTGCATGATGCGGTCGTCTTTAGAGAAGAAGCGGTGGCCGCCGATGTCCATGCGGTTGCCATTGTGGCGTACGGTGCGCGCGATGCCGCCGAACTCCTGGCTTTCCTCGAGCACCGTCACGTCGTAGCGCGCGTCGCCGCCATCCTTGATCAGTTCCCAAGCGGCAGTCAGCCCAGCGGGGCCGCCGCCGATGATGACTACGGATTCCTTGTCAGACACGCTGTTGCACTCCTTTAGGTTCACAGTGGCCGCCGGCGGCCTATGGTCATGGTCACCATGGTGATATGCGGGGATTGCCGGCGAACCTGGCTTGAAAACGCCACACAAGACGGCGCATCGTTGGATTTCACCTTACGATTGTAAGGCGTGGCATGACCATTGGCCCCACTCAGTTCGGTGTAGGCTGACGGATTCACATTCCTTCGGGAATGTCGATGTCGCTTTTCTGCACTTCCTCCACGTTCACGTCCTTGAACGTGACGATGCGCACGTTCTTGACGAAGCGGCTGGAACGGTACACGTCCCACACCCATGCGTCGGTCAGGCGCACGTCGAAATACACGTCCTGCCCTGCCGAACGCACGTTGAAATCCACTTTGTTCGCCAGATAGAACCGCCGCTCGGTCTCCACGACGTAGGTGAACAGCTTGATCACGTCGCGGTATTCCTTGTACAACGCGAGTTCGGCGTTCGTCTCATAGTTGTCGAGGTCTTCTGCGCTCATGGTGTCCTTTTGGTGTCCTTGCTCTCACTGGTCGTCGGTGTCGGTGTGCGCGCGGCGCTTCATGCGGTCGTGGCCCAACGTGCGCCACCACGCCTTCTTCGACGTGTTGCGCTCCGCCGAATTGTACGGCCACGTGTTCTCCGATTCGACCGCGTCCTGCGCGATGCGCTCGGAATCGGAGCGCATGCGCTCGCCGATCCCTGCCTTGTCTGTTGTGTCGCCCTGCGCGTCCGGCTCCATGACGGCGCCGGATTCGGCGAGCAGCTGCTGCTTGCGGATCGCGAGTGTGTGCTCATGCTGCGAAAGCGCCTTTTCCATGCCCGGGTTCGACGTGATGACGTGCATGCCGAACGCGTCCATCGCGCGCACCGGATCGAATTCGTCGTCGAGCGTGTCGAGCACGTTGAGGTCCTGGTATTTGCCGAGGCGGTTGTCCCACAGGGCATGGCGCGAGACGCCCGACGGCACGAAGCCAAGCGACTGGTAGACGGAGTACGACCGCGTGTTCTTTTCGGGCACCGCCACCCAGATGCGGTGCAATCCCAGGCCCTCCGGCGGTTCGGCGAATCCATAGGTCATGACGCGCGGCATCGCATCACGCGAATAGCCGCGCCCACGGTAATCCTTGCCCAGGATCACTTGGATGCGCGCCGAACGCGCCCAGCCGTCGATGTCGATGAGGAAGATCATGCCGAGGAACTCGGTCGCGCTCTGCGCGTCGACCGTCTCGCTTTCGCAGTCGTCGGGCGTGGTCATCAACGACCACGCGATCGTGCGGCGCTGTTCGGGGTCGTCGATGCCGCTGCCGGCGTCGGTGCCGTTGGCCCAGGCCTCCGAACGCAGCACCCACGCATGCACGGCGGCGCGTTCGGCCACGCGGTCCTTGCCGGTGAGCCCCGAGGCGTTCACGTATGCGTCTATGGCGTCCATCTTCTCCAGGTCCTGCTGCGTGGCAGGGCGCAGATACACCATTTCCCCTCTGATATCGGGTATGTCAATGCGCGCGGGAAGCTCCCGCGGGCGGTCCTGTTCCCCCTGCAGACGGTCGTCTGTCTCAACCATGATCATTCCTTTAATCCTGTCATCAGAGAATCCCACATCCTCCAATCTTTCCATTGTATGCTAAGAGGTCGTCGAACAAACGCCGGATATACGCCGAAAAAACAGGTGTGCCTGCCCAGGGCGCACGGCCCCGGGCAGGCACACAGTCAGGCGGTCACGCGCACGCGCGCTCAGCCCTTGATCTTCTCCATGACGATCTTCGTGACGGCCTTGGCGTCCGCCTGGCCCTTCGTGGCGCGCATGACCGCGCCGATGATGGCGCCCATCGGCTTCATGTTGCCGCCCTTGAGCTTCTCCACCACATCCGGGTTCGCGTCGAGCGCCTCCTGCACGGCGGCCTGCAGCGCCCCATCGTCGGAGACGACCTTGAAGCCATGGGCCTCCACGACCTGCTCCGGCGTGCCTTCGCCCTTGAGCACGAACGCCACGGTCTGCTTGGCCAGCTTGTCGTTGAGCTTGCCGTCCGCGATCAGGCGCTCCACATCGGCCACGGCCTGCGGCGTGATGTCGAGCTCCTCGAGGGCCACGCCCTTCGCGTTGGCTTCGCGTGAAAGCTCGCCGAGCCACCATTTCTTGGCGCCGGCCGGCGTGGCGCCGAGCTTGACGGTCTCCTCGATCAGGTCGAGCGCGTCGGCGTTGACCACGTCGCGCATCTCGATGTCGCTGAAGTTCCACTCGCCCTTGAGGCGGTTGCGGCGCTCGCGCGGCATCTCCGGCATCTGCTTGCGGATCTCTTCCACATGCTCGGGCGTGATGTGCAGCATCACCAGATCCGGGTCCGGGAAGTAGCGGTAGTCGTCGGCGTCGGACTTCACACGGCCGCCGGCGGTGGCCTGCGAGGCCTCGTCCCAGTGGCGCGTCTCCTGCAGGATCTCGCCGCCCTTGTCGAGGATCGCGGCCTGGCGGCGGATCTCGTACTGGATCGTGCGTTCGATGCCGCGGAACGAATTGACGTTCTTGGTCTCCGAACGCGTGCCGAACGGGTCGGACGGGTCGCGGCGCAGCGAGACATTCACATCGGCGCGCATATTGCCCTGCTCCATGCGCGCGTGCGAGATGTTGAGCGCGCGCACGATGTCGCGGATCGCGCGCATGTACGCGCCCGCGATTTCCGGCGCGCGGTCGCCGGCGCCCTCAATCGGCTTCGTCACGATCTCGATGAGCGGCACACCCGCGCGGTTGTAGTCGACGAGCGAATGGTCGGCGCCCTCGATGCGGCCGTCGGCGCCGCCCACATGCGTGTTCTTGCCGGCGTCGTCCTCGATGTGCGCGCGCTCGATCGGCACGCGGAACACGGTACCGTCCTCAAGCTCCACGTCCAGATAGCCTTCGCCGTTCGTCGGCTTGTCGTACTGGGAGATCTGGTAATCGCGCGGCATGTCCGGGTAGAAGTAGTTCTTGCGCGAGAACTGGCTCCACTCGTTGATCTGGCAGTGCAGCGCAAGACCGAGCTTGATCGCGTAATCCACCGCCGCCTCGTTGATCACCGGCAGCGACCCCGGCAGGCCGAGGCTGACGGGGGTCAGCTCGGTGTTCGGCTCCGCGCCGAACGAGATCGGGGCCGGGCAGAACAGCTTGGTGTTCGTGCTCAGCTCGACATGCGTCTCCAGGCCGATGACCGGATCGAACTTCTTGACGGCCTCGGAATACTTCATGAGTTGTTCAGCCATAATTACTTTCCTGCCACCTTCACTTGTTCAGTCCATCGAGCCACGGCGTCTTGAGCGAGCTCCAGATCGGCGCGCCCCAGCTCTCCTCGAGCGCGGCTTCGAGCGCCGCCGCCGGCTTGTACATCACTTCGTCGCGCTGCTGCGGCGCGATGAACTGGAAGCCGACCGGCAGGCCGTCGTCGGACAGTCCGGCGGGGATGCTCATGGCCGGCACACCGGCGAGGTTGGCCGGGATCGTGGCGATGTCGTTCATGTACATGGCCAGCGGGTCGTCCATCTTCTCACCGAACTTGAACGCGGTCGTCGGGCTCGTCGGGGAGACGAGCACGTCGGCCTGTTCGAACGCCTTCTTGAAGTCGTTGATGATCAGTGTGCGCACCTTCTGCGCTGAGCCGTACCAAGCGTCGTAGTAACCGGCCGAAAGCGCGTAGGTGCCGAGGATGATGCGCCGCTTGACCTCGTCGCCGAAGCCGGCTTCGCGCGTGGTCGCCATCATGTTCGCGGCGGTCTGCGCCACATCTTCCGGCGGCATGACGCGCAGGCCGTAGCGCATGCCGTCGTACCGCGCCAGGTTCGAGCTGACTTCGGACGGCATGATGATGTAGTACGCGCCGAGCGAGTACTTGAAGTTCGGGCACGAGACCTCCACGACCTCGGCGCCCATGGCGGTGAGCATGTCGACCGCCTCATGGAAGCGCGCTTCGACGCCCGGTTGGAAGCCTTCGCCGTTGAGCTCCTTCACGAGGCCCACCTTGAGGCCCTTGAGGTCGCGGCGCTGGCCTTCGCGCGCGGCAGCGACCATCGGGCGCGGACCTTCGGGAATCGACGTCGAGTCACGCTTGTCGTGACCGCCGATAATCTCCTGCAGCAGCGCGGAATCGAGCACGGTGCGCGTCACGGGGCCGATCTGGTCGAGCGAAGAGGCCATGGCGATCGCGCCGAAGCGCGAGACGCCGCCGTACGTCGGCTTGACGCCGACCGTGCCGGTCAGCGCGCCCGGCTGGCGGATCGAGCCGCCGGTGTCGGTGCCGAGGGCGAGCGGGGCCTCGAACGCGCTGACGGCCGCGGCGGAGCCACCGCCGGATCCGCCGGGCACGCGCTCCACGTCCCACGGGTTGCTCGTATTCTGGTATGCGGAATGCTCGGTCGACGAGCCCTGCGCGAACTCGTCGAGGTTCGTCTTGCCGAGCAGCGGCATGTGCGCGGCCTTGAGCTTCTCAATCACGGTCGCGTCGTAGGGCGGAATCCAGCCTTCGAGGATGCGCGAGGCGGCCGTCGTCTGGATGCCCTTCGTCACGATCATGTCCTTGATCGCGATCGGCACGCCGGCGAGCTCGGGCAGTTCGGCCTTCTCGCTGTCAGACAGATTGTCGAACGCGTCCGCCTGCTCCAGGGCGGCTTCGCCCGAAACGGCCAGGAACGCCTTGATCGACGGCTCTGCGGCGTCGATCACGTCGAGCTGCGCGGAGACGAGGTCACGGCTCGTGATCTCCTTGGCGCGCAGTTTCTCCGCCATCTGCACGGCGGACAGTTTGACGAGTTCAGTGGTATCGGTCATGTCACTCCTCCCCCAGGATCTGCGGCGCCACGAACATGCCGTCGGCGGTGGCCGGCGCGGCGGCCAGCACTTCGGATTGCGGCAGTGGCGTGACCGGCACGTCCGGGCGCAGGTATGCCTCGAGCGGCACGGGGTTAGCAGTCGGCTCCACGTCCGCGGTGGCGGCTTCCTGCACGGAGTCGATGGCGTCGGCGATCACATTGAGCTCGCTCTGCATACGAGTGATTTCCTCGTCGGTGAGCGCAATGCGAGCCAGATCACCCAGATGGATAATTTCTTCGCGTGTGAATGTTGGCATGCCTCTTACTATACGAACCAAATGTGACGAGGCCCGCGCTACTTGACATCGCGCCTGGCGGTGACGGCCACGCCGGCGGCATAGACCGCCACAGCCCATGCCAGGAGGATCACACCGGCCCAGCCCCATGTGGGCTGGAACGGCTGGGTCGATCCGACCGTCATGACGGCGCCCATGCTGTTGGCGAACGACGAGGCGCCGGCGCCGATGAACGATTCCAGTGCCCTGGACGGCAAGCAGTTGTTGACCGAGACGATCCACGCGAAGCGGTCGCCGAGCAGTTGCGCGAGCTGCAGAATCGACGGCAGCAGCGTGAACAGTCCCACGACGCACAATACACCGCCTACGGTGGAACGCAGCATGGCGCCGAATCCCATCGCCATGACCGCGGTGAGCGCCATCGCGAGCGGCACGCCGAGCAGCGTGACCCACGGCAGCGCCGCGGGCATCGCCTGCGTGCCGGTCGAGATTGCGCCGTGCACCATGAGCCATGCGCAGCCCCACGCCACGAGCACGCCCACGAACGAGGCGAGGAAGGTGACCGCGGCCAGTACGAGCGCCTTCGCGTCCATGAACATCGCGCGCCGCGGGTTCACGGTGAGCGACGTGATGATGGATTGGCTCGAATACTCGCTTGTCATGACCATGACGCCCAGGATGCCGACGATGAGCATGCCGTCGGTCGCGCCGGTGCTCACCGTGGTCCATACGTCTTCCATGCCCACCGGCATGGCTTCCTGCGACGCCATGAAATTGAGGAGCCAGCCGATCATCAGGCTGTTAACGGCGAAGAACGCCACGCACAGCACAAGCAGCACATAGGTGGACATGGCGCTCCACATCTTGCACCACTCCGAGCGCACCGCGCCGGCGAAGGTCAACGTGTGTACGGGCCGGTGCGTGGCATGGCGTTCGGCCGGCTGGGTTGCACTCATCGCGCACCTCCGTTCTGCGGCTGTTGGGCGGGCTGCGCAGCAACATAGCGCGCATGCCCGTGGGTCAGTTCCATGTACGCCTGCTCAAGCGAGACCTGCTGGCGCACGAATTGGTATGCGATGATCTGGTGTGCGGCGAATCCGCGCGCGACCGCGGCGAAATCCGCGCCCTCGATCTCAAAGGCGCGCGCGTCGGCAGGGTACCCCGAATCCACCGGCTTCTCGGTGATGCGCACCGTGGGCGACGCGGCGAGCATCGCATGCATCTTCCCGGCGTCCGGCGTGACGACCGAGAGCAGGTGGCGCGAATGTTCCCTCACGAAGTCGGCCACGGTTCCGGTGCGCAAGATGCGCCCCTCGCCGATGATTACGAGATTGTCGGCGGTGAGCGCCACCTCGTTCATCAGGTGCGAGCTGAGCAGCACCGCGCGCCCTTGTGCCGCGCAGTTGCGGCACAGGTCGCGCACCCATTTGACGCCCTCGGCATCGAGGCCGTTCACCGGCTCGTCGAGCACGAGGTTCTTCGGGTCGCCCAGCAGCGCCGCCGCGATCGCGAGGCGCTGGCTCATGCCGAGCGAGAATTTGCCCGCCTTCGTCTTCTTCACACTGGCGAGGCCTGTCAGGTCCATGACCTCGTCCACGCGGCCGCGCGCGATGTTGTTCGTGTAGGCGAGCGCGCACAGGTACGCGTAAGCGGAGCGGTTGCGCGGCGCACATTTGGCGTCGAGCACGGCACCGACCGAGCTCATCGGGCTCGCCTGCCGCATATACGGCACGCCATCGATCAGCGCGGTGCCGTGGTCGGGCGTAATCAGCCCGAGCAGCACGCGCATCGTGGTGGATTTGCCGGCGCCGTTGGGCCCCAGGAATCCGGTGACCGCGCCGTTTGCGGCCACAAAACTCACATCGTCCAACACGCGGTTGGCGCCGAATGTCTTGGTAATGCCCTGTATCTCGATCACGCCGCAAGGCTAGCATGCGCGGGTGGTGCCGTGCGGGGCGGCGTTCACACTGTGTCTGCGTGTTGGCTGATCCACGCGTGCATCGAGACGGCCGCCGCTGCCCCGGCGTTGATCGAACGCACCGAGCCGAACTGGCTGATGTACACCACATCGTCCGCCAGATCGATGGCCTTCTGTGACAGGCCAGGGCCTTCCGCGCCAAAGAGCATGAGGCAGCGTTCGGGAAAATCATAGGTCTCGATCGGCGCCGCGCCTGGCACAATGTCGAGCGCGATGACCCTGGCGTGTTGCGCCATGTGCAGTTGGTGCCGGGCTTGCTTGAGCCCTGCATGCAGGTCGCCGGCGCGGGGGTCGCCGGGCGCCAGTTCAAGCAGCTGGGGTTCAAGTTCGGCGATATACCGTTCGGCTTCGGCGCGCTCGGCGGCGATGCGTGTGTGCCAGTCGTCCACAAGGTCCTGGATGGAAGGGTGGTTGACCACGTGCTGGTAGAGCTCGGTCATCAACGCGCCCTTGCGGTTCCATTTGTGCGGGCCGACGATGTGCACGCGGTTCGCGGTGAACGCGTTGGCTGTGCGCACCATGGAGCCGATGTTGAAGTCATGGGTCCAGTTCTCCACGGCCACTTCAAAAGGGTGCCTGCCGCGACGCATCCAGGTCGGCCTTGATCGCCTCGACCGTCCAGTAGCGGTAGCAGTCGAGCACGTTGCGGCGGTCGCCCTCATCAAGCAGCTGCGCGCTGAACCGCGGGTCGGCGGGGCGGGGTTCGCCGGGGTGGGCCTCTTCCCATGACCCCACGCCGACTTCGCGGAATGTGGGCTCGCCGGAGGCTTTGGCTGCGATATCGATCGGATTCGGCTCATGCATGGGGCCCAGCTTACCCACTTTTTTCGACGCCCCGGAAAAAGTGGAAGCGTCAGCGCGCACTTTTTGGCCATATCCCCTTGTTGTCCGTGCACTTTTTTCGGCAGGCCGAAAAAAGTGCACGGGGGCCTAGTGCAGCTCCGATTCGTGGAAGATCTCCACGAACGGCGTCTCATGCGCTTCGCCGGTCACAGGGTCGGTGATCCTGAGCGTCGGTTCCTCCATGTCGACGCCGCCGATCAGCGCGGCCACAGCCACCACGGTGGCGCCCTGCGCGTCGACGATGCCGAAGTCGAGGCTCAGCTCGTTGCCGTTGCGCAACGTCACCAGCGACGAGGTCTGCACATACGATTTTTCGGAAAGCCATGAATCAATGAGAATCACGCGTTTGCCGGCGATGGACGGGCCTTTGATCGCCGGGTATACGAAGTCCATCACGAACCCGTCCAGGTCCTCGCCACGCGAGGCGGCGGCATGCATGAGCGAGCAGACCATCGGCACGGCGGCAGCCGTCAGCGCGCCCACCGCGTCGAAGTCCTCGATCGAATAGCCCTGTTCTTCCAGGGTGTCGAGCATGATGTGCCCGATCAGCGCGGCGCCGCGGTGGTCGAACGTGACCGGCGCGAGCTCGGAAAACGGCTTGTCGTGCATATGTTCGCGCAGCAGCGTCTTGAGCTGGTCGCGCGGCTCCATCATCGCGAAGTCGATGCCCGTCTTGCGGAATTCTGTGTCCTCACTCATGGTGCCCAGCGTACCGTTGCCGCTTGTCAAAACTCACCATGCGCCGTCGAGCTTGCAGTGGCGCAGGCGCACGGCGTTGAGCACCACGCAAATCGACGAGAGGATCATTGCCACGCACGCGAGCATGGGGTTGAGCACCCAGCCGGTGAACGGGTAGAGCACACCGGCTGCGAGCGGAATGCCCACAAGGTTGAAGATGAACGCCCACCACAGGTTCTCGCGGATGTTGCGCATGGTCGCCTTCGACAGGCGGATCAGCTTGAGCGCGCACGCGTAGTCGGCCGGCGCGGCGATTACATCGGCGTGGATCGGCGCGGCCTCGGGGTTGTCGAGCGTGACGCACGCGACGGCAATGTCCGCCGCGTCACGCACGCGCACATCCTCGCTGCCGTCGCCGATGAACATGACGGTCGCGCCATTGGCGCGGCGTTCGGCGAGCGCACGCACCGCCTCGTCGGTACGCCGCGCATCGACCTCGGCGATCGCCACGCCGGTGCCGCTCAACTGCGCGACGGCTTGTTCGGCGCGCGTCGCGAGCGCACTCGACACGAACACCACACTGGTGTCTTTTGCCTGCTGCAGCGCGCTTGTAGTGCGCACGGTCAAGCCGTAGCGCTGCGCGTCATCGAGCGCCGCGCCCGCGGACAGCGGCGCCGCCCAGCCGAGCGCCGCCGGACACGCGATGATCAGCACGCTGATGCCCATGAGCAGCGCACGCGTGAACGACGGCTGCGGACCAAAGATGAGCCAGCAGATGAAGGTCCACAGGGCGATCAGGATCGTGATTGGCACCCATACGCGCGACACGCGGTCCACGCGCTCCTGCAGCGGGAACGCGGGGCGGTGCGGCAGCCACATGTCCACCGCCCAGCGCGCGAACAGCACGAGCGTGATGATCACGCCCGTCACTTCGAAGTACGGTTCGCGCATCGCCTGCGGCATCGCGCTTTCGAACAGGCAAACAAGTACGCCGTAGGCGTATGCGGCGATCGTGCCGATCGACGCGAGGGAGTTCATGTTCGGCATGCGGCGCAGCAGAGCATCCCAGCCGTCGATGTGGATCGGCGCACCGCTGTAGAACATGACCGGCGTGATGATGATCGCCTGCACCCATGGTTCGACCATCCAGCCGGGCACAACATTGGGGTACAGCGCGCGTACAAGCGCCGGCAGCAGCACGAGCAGCGTCAGTATGGCGCTCACCACAAGCTGGCGCGTCAGCAGCGCGATGCTTTCGCGGTTGTCCGAACGGCGGGTGCGCAGCGTGTCGCCGGCGCTCGCGTGCGTCTCGGCCGGCTGGTCCTTGAAGGCGGCCTGCGTCTGCGGCTGCCGCGCGCTGAAGAAGAAGCGAACCGTCGCGATGGTCAGCAGGATCGCCGCGACCACGCACGCCACTGCGATGAACAGATTCAGACTCATGGGTCTCCCCCAATGTAGTTAGCGGACAGTGACTACTGTACGCGACCATATGCGAACTGCGCAGGTGCGTGCGGTGACGCGCCTGCGCAGTTCGCGAGGCCGGGATCACTCCCGGGGGTTATTTGGTGCCGTTTGCATCGGCGTTGTCGTCGGTGCCGTCGGCATGACCGTCGATCTTGACTTCCGTGTCGAGCGGGTTGGTGTCGCCGTCCATCGGGTTGATCTCGTGCACCGAAAGCTCGAGATGCTCACCGCCCGTGTGGTCGACGAGCACGGTCTCGCCGTCCTTGACCTTGCCGGCGAGCAGCATGCGCGCCAGCTGGTCGCCCACCTCGGTCTGCACCAGACGGCGCAGCGGGCGGGCGCCATACGCCGGGTCGTATCCGGTGTCGGCGAGCCATTCGCGCGCGGATTCGGTCACGTCGAGCGTGATGCGGCGGTCGGTCAGGCGCGAGGCGACCTGCTTGACCTGCAGGTCCACGATCTTGCCGAGCTCCTGGCGGGTGAGCGGGTGGAAGATGACGAGCTCATCGAGGCGGTTCACGAATTCCGGACGGAACTGCGTGTGCACTGCGTTCATGACCGCGTCACGCTTCTCCTGCTCGCTCAGGTCAGGGTTGACCAGGTACTGCGAACCGAGGTTCGACGTCATGATCAGGATTGTGTTCTTGAAGTCCACCGTGCGGCCCTGGCCGTCGGTCAGGCGGCCGTCGTCGAGCACCTGCAGCAGGATGTCGAAGACCTCGGGGTTCGCCTTCTCGACTTCGTCGAACAGCACGACCGAGTACGGGCGGCGGCGCACGGCTTCGGTGAGCTGGCCACCCTCCTCATACCCGACGTAGCCGGGCGCGGCGCCGATCAGGCGCGACACGGACGACTTCTCCATGTATTCGCTCATATCAATGCGCACCATGGCCTTCTCGTCGTCGAACAGGAAGTCGGCGAGCGCCTTGGCGAGCTCGGTCTTGCCCACGCCGGTCGGGCCCATGAACAGGAACGATCCGGTCGGGCGGTTCGGGTCGGAGATGCCGGCGCGCGAACGGCGCACGGCGTCGGAGACCGCCTGTACGGCTTCCGGCTGGCCGATCACACGCTTGTTGAGGTACTCCTCCATGTTGAGCAGCTTCTCGTTCTCACCCTGCATCAGGCGGCCCACCGGCACGCCGGTCCATTCGGAGACGATGCCGGCCACCGAATCGGCGTCCACGTGGTCGGGGACCATCGGTTCGCTCTGGTGCGCGAACTCGTCTTCCTTCTCGGCTTCGCTTTCGGCCGCGGCCAGTTCCTTCTGGATTGCCGGGATCTCGCCATAGAGGATGCGGCTGGCCCGCGCCAGATCACCCTCGCGGGTGGCCTTGTCGGCTTCCACGCGCTTTTCGTCGAGCTTGGCGCGCAGGTCGCCCACCTTGTTATGGCCCGCCTTTTCGGCGTCCCAACGGGCCTTGAGGCCTGCAAGCTGTTCGCGGCTGTCGGCGAGTTCGGACTGCAGCTTGACCAGGCGGTCCTTCGACGCCGGGTCCTCTGCCTTCTTGAGCTGCATCTCCTCCATCTCGAGGCGCGTCACCTTGCGCTGCAGCTCGTCGATCTCCTCAGGCTGCGAGTCGAGCTCCATGCGCAGGTGCGCGGCGGCTTCGTCGACGAGGTCGATCGCCTTGTCGGGCAGCTGGCGTCCGGTGATGTAGCGGTTCGACAACGTGGCGGCCGCGACGAGTGCGTCGTCGCCGATCGTGACCTTGTGATGTGCTTCGTAGCGCTGCTTGAGGCCGCGCAGGATCGCGATTGTGTCCTCCACGCTCGGCTCGCCCACAAAGACCTGCTGGAAGCGGCGTTCGAGCGCCGGGTCCTTTTCGATGTTCTCGCGGTATTCGTCGAGCGTCGTCGCGCCGATCAGGCGCAGTTCGCCGCGGGCCAGCATCGGCTTGAGCATGTTGCCCGCATCCATCGAGCCTTCCGCCGCACCGGCGCCCACAATCGTGTGGATCTCGTCGATGAACGTGATGATCTGCCCGTCGGACTTGCGGATCTCGTCGAGCACGCTCTTGAGGCGCTCCTCGAACTCGCCGCGGTACTTGGAGCCGGCCACCATGGAGCCCAGGTCGAGGCTGATCAGGCGCTTGTTTTGCAGTGTGCTTGGCACGTCGCCGGCCACGATGCGCTCGGCGAGGCCTTCCACAACGGCGGTCTTGCCCACGCCGGGCTCGCCGATCAGCACCGGGTTGTTCTTGGTGCGGCGGCTCAGGATCTGGATCACACGGCGGATCTCCTGGTCACGGCCGATCACCGGGTCGAGCTTGCCGTCGCGCGCACGCGCGGTCAGGTCGGTCGAGAACTTCTCGAGCGCCTTGTATGAGGCTTCGGCGTCGGGGCTTGTCACCTTGGCGCCGCCACGCACCTGCGGGATCGCCTCACGAATCTTGTCGGCGGTCACGCCATTGTTGCTCAGGATTTTCGCGGCTTCGTTCGGCGTGGCTTCGGCGATGCCGAGCAGTAGATGCTCGGTCGAAACGTATTCGTCGCCCATCTCCTTCATCGCCTTTTCCGCGGCGGCGATCGCCTGCGTGAGCTGGCGGCTCGCCTGCGGCTGCGCGGTCGACGACCCCGAGGCGCTCGGCAGTGCGACGAGGGCGTTGCGTACGGCGGCGCCGATCTGCTGTGCATTCGCGCCACACTGTTCAATGAGGCCGCGGATCACACCGTTTTCCTGACGCAGCAGTGCATCAAGCAGGTGGAGCGGGTCCACCTGCGGATTACCGGCCGCCGAAGCGCTCTGGATCGCGTCACCCAAGGCCTCCTGCGCCAATGTTGTGAATTTTTGTTCCATATCATCCTCCATCAGTGCACGCCTGGCCCCGCGCTGCTGCTGCGCACGCGGAGCCGGCGGCTTCGTTTGTCTGATATAGTCAACCAACGACCCAGATCATGTATTCCCAAAACTTGAGTGAATCTCACTCAAGTTTCGAAAACGATGATGATGTGCTTCGCAATCGACCATCCACAGCCCATTGTGTCGCGCAATGATGGGAGGATGCTGGTTTTCAGCGCTCAGCCAGAGCGCCGCAACACTCTCCAATGAGGCGTAGGGATGTAGCCCGCCTGCCGGGTGGACGCTCCTCCGCCCTAGAGGCTCCTCCCTTGCCGGACGCCTGCCCCTCTCGCCTAGCGCCCCCTGCCGGACGCCTGCTCCTCTGGCCTGGTGGCCTCTGCGCATGCCAGCCATTCCGCCCTGCTGGCCGCTTCCCCTCTTACTCGACCACCACCTCATCCAGCCGCCCCCACTAACCGCTGTTTTCGCCGTTTTGGTCCATGCGTTCGCTGTTTTGGGCACAGATTAGGCCGTTTCATGACCAAAACGGCGAAAACCCCGACCAAAACAGCGAATACAGCCACTGAACGCCTTGTTTGCAGCGGATACGACTGCGATGATGGATGCAGATATAGCAGCGCCGGCGCGGTTGCGCCGGCGGGATGTATATGGATAGTGGAAGCGCTCAGCCGCGAACGACCACGTTGCGCAAATCGCCGATGCCTTCCACATGCACCACGGCCTCGTCGCCCGGTACAAGGCTTCCGGAGGCATCCGGCGTGCCGGTCAGGATCACGTCGCCGGGCAGTAGCGTGGAGAAACTCGAGATGAACGCGATCTGCGAAGGGATGTCGTGGATCAGGTTCGCGGTGGTGCCGCTCGCCTTCTCGACCACCTCGCCGTTAAGCGTGAACGAGATCGCCGCATCACGCCAGTCGAACTCGTCTTTCGTCACGAGCCACGGGCCGAGCGGGCACGAGGTGTCAAAGCCCTTCGCGCGCGTCCACATCGGATCGCCCTGCTGCAGGTCGCGCAGTGTCACATCGTTCACGCAGGTGAAGCCGAGCACGTAGTCCATCGCGCGCTCCACCGGCACGTTCTTGGCGATGCGGCCGATCACGACGGCCACTTCCGGCTCGAAATTCATGTCATGCGAGCACGGCGGGTACACAATCGGGTCGTCGGGGCCGATCACCGACGTCGACGGCTTCATGAAGATCACCATGTCTTCAGGGGCATGCTCCACCGTGGACTGCCCCTGTTCATACATGTATTGCGCGTGGGCCTCGTAGTTCTTGGCCAGACCATACACCTTCGAAGGGATCACCGGGGAGAGCAGGCGCACGCCATCCGCGTCGAGCGGAATGCGTTCGCCTGTCGGGCTGACCTGCCCGGCGAGCGGGTAGCCATCGAGCACCACCAGATAATCGTTGCCGTCCGCCTCGTCGGTCTGCACAAATGCGTACCGGGGCGTGTCATCCTTGGAAAAACGTGCGAGTCTCATGCGGCCCAGTCTACGCTTCGACCCCGCCGGATGCACCTATGGAGTCGAAACCGGCCTCGGCGAATACCTCACTGCCGGGCGCTCCAACAGCATCGTGCTGCGCCGAACAATCCTGCAGTCGGTGTGAGAGCTCGTTCACCTGCTGCTCGAGCTCATCGATGCGGCGCACCTGCTGCGCGATCAGCACATCCCGTATATCGCCGCGCGTGCCAATCGGCTGTGGTTCAAACTCGGTGTTTGCGACTGCGGCACCGACAGCCGGGGGACGGCGGCCATGGGTCCGTTTCTTCACCGGCGTCGTGGCCACGTTCATCTGCCTGCGCCACCGTGCGATGGCGCATTCGATGCGCTTGTACCCAATGAGCGATGGATCCAACCCCGCCTCGCGGAACAGTTGGACCGGCGATTCCCCTTGTGCGTACCGTAGCACGCAGTCGACCTTGAACGACTCGGCATAGATGATGCGATTACGTGTGGCATCCGCCACGGCAGGCAACGTTTTCAGATACGCGACCTCCTCAGCGCTAAATGCCCCTCCCCCGATAGTCACTGTACACTCCTTCTCGCGGGTACTCCTGCCTTTCCAACCAGGGTCTGGATTGCACTGCACGGCCCCTCAACACAGGCACCCAACTTCTCATGCCCACATCGGTGGCCTCACAATCTTGGTGGTTACAGATTGTGCCCCGCCATGTCAATCATGTGTTACGAATACCGGCCATCCCCCGTACGCAAATGACCGTACGCAATATTCTCAATCGCTCACGTATGCGAAGAGGGGGCTCCCCCGACAATGATTTTTTGCGGGGAGCCCCCTGGTCCACCTTCGCCATCAGACGAATCCCTCATGTGCCGGGCACGGTCAACGCCGGAGATAAAAGCGGTGGCATAACCCGGACAGTCAGGGTTGAGGACCAGCCCCAACGGTGGAGGAGGCAGGCGCAAGCCTAGCGGCTCACGCCCGTGGAAGAGCTCAGGCGTTCAGCTGACGCTTGAGACCGTGGGAACGCACGCCGATCAGGGCACCTGCGCCGCCGAGCAGCAGGGCCACCACGACGAGCAGCGTGATGCCGGCAGCACCGGTGAGCGGCAGCTGCGTGACGGACTTGACGTTCTTGACGGTCACGGTCTGGGGATCCACAAGATGCCATGCGTCCTGCGTGAAGGAAACGGTGCCGTCCTTGTCGATCGTGACGGTGAATTCGGGCTTCACGTTCTGCAGGAAGCCGTTCGGGACCTTGGTTTCCTGGACGGTATAGGTGCCGGCCGCAAGGCCCTTGAACGTCACCTTGCCGTCTGTGCCTGATGTGACGGTGGTCATGCCGCCATTGGCGGTGAAAGCCTCATCGATGTTATCGCCGGAGATCGTGAACTCAGCGCCTGCAAGCGCGTTGCCGTCGGCATCCTGCTTGGTGAAGTCGAAGGAGTACAGCTTGTTCTCGACAGGAGTTCCTTCTTCGACGTACTGGTTGGTGTACGGATCGTACACATACGCGATGTTGTTCACCGTATCCAACGCATCCTTGTTGACCGTCGCCACGTAGGTGATCGTCACGGTCTGACCGGCGAATGCCTTCACATCACCGAGGTCGAACTCGGTCGTGGTCTTCTTGGTATTCGCGTCGATGGTCTGCGTCAGCGTATACTCGTCGTAGACAGTCTCGCCGATCATCACATTGAATCCATCCTTGGTCGACGGAAGCGTCAGGCCCTTGGAAGCCACATCCTTGAACTTCATCGTCAGCGTTTCACCGCTGGGGTTGCCCGGGATCACACCGGTGATGGTGTAGCTCAGCATGTCGCCCAGAGAAACAGTGCCCTGGGTGTCGCCGGTCACTGTCTTGCCGGGCTTGGTGGGCTGGGTGGGCTTCGCGAAGGCGGTCGCGAGCGTCTCACCGTTCAGCGTGGTGTAGACGGCATCGCCGACCTTGATGTTCGTGCCGACCAGGATGGGCGCACCGTCGCCATCAGTGACGAGATAGTAACCGGAGGTGAGGCCCGAGATGACGGCCGTTCCATCGGCACCTGTGACGGTGGTGGACGCCGCGGGCTTCGACGTCGCTGCACGCAACGTCTCAGCGAATGCACGCAGACGCGCGGCATCGCTGGTCTGGCTCAGCGAAGCGATCCACGCGAGTTCATTGCCGTTGTACTGGGCTGGAATCTTGGTCTCCGGCTCCACCGCGGCCGCGGTCCGCGCGGCTGTCGCGATGGACGGGTTCCAAGCTGTGGACTGATTGAAATCGACCGACGTCACGGCGTCGTTGTTCACGACGGGGTTCGTGTACTCACCGAGCAGGTAAGCGGTGAATTCACGGCCGTTGACGTCGCCGCTGATGGTGATGGTATTGGCGGTGGCATCCTCCGCATTGGCGGTGGCGGCGCCAATCGCCAAACCTCCGAGCATGGTCGCCGCAGCTGCGACGCCTGCAAACAGTCGTTTGAATTGCATGGTGTTTCCTTCTCTATGTTGTATGCCTGCAGCGGTCATTGCGCATGCCCAACTGTCATCGGCAGTGTTCTTGCGAACGTGGTGCGCGGCTCCCCTCGAACTTCCCTGAGTTGCCGCACGATTGTGTTGTCATCCATCGCCTTGTGGCGATGCGTTCGCCATGCCGCACGACTGGAGCCAGCCGTGCGGCGTGGGCGTCAGATCAGACGGCGTTTACGCCAAACGGCCACACCTCCTGCAGTCAGGAGCGCGAGCGCGCCCAATCCACCCCCGGCGACAAGCCAGAGCAACGGAGTCACCCCGCCTTCGCCCGTAAGGGGAAGCTGTGATACCGCAATCCAGTGATTGGTGAATGCGGCAAGATTCTTGTTGGCTTCAGTGCCGTCGGTATCGTTGGCAGCGTAGCGATAGGTCACCGTCGTGGGGATGGTGCCCTCCTCCGTGGGAGCGCCAACGGTGACCGTCACCGTAACCTCGTCTGTGTCCGCCGCCCAGCCTGCGCTTGGAGTCGGAGCGTTTTCCTTGACCTTGAAGGTGTACGTCGCTTCCTGACCAGCCTCCGGAGTCGGCAGCGTGATGGCCGTATTGTCAAAGGCTCCCGTCATCTGCGTGCCATTCATGAACCGGTCGGTGAGCGTAAGCTCCGCACCGGTGAATGGCTTACCGCCGGCGACAACGCCTTCTGCGTCGACTGGTGACAACGTGACGTGAGTCCTGTCCGTGTCGTGCCTTGGACGGTCTTGCCAACGCTGATCTGATTCAGATTGAAGCTGATCGCGGCCGGGTAGTTGGTCACATTCGAACGGTATTCACCAGCAGTATTCGCAGGGATCGTGATGTCACGATCCGTGTAATACGTGCGGAATCCGCTCAACGCATGTTCGGTGATGGTATACGTGCGATCGACCGCCGCTTGCGGGATGAGCACCGTCGACGTCCAGATATTCGGGCTCTTGGTGATGTCAATATTCGAATAGCCGGTACAGTCACCGCCAGCCGCGTCCTTGCACGTCACATCCACGGTGACCTTGTTCGGTTCCGGATTGGTCGCGATCCACACCTTGTGGATACTCAACTTGGCGAACTTCTCGGTATCGACCTGAATGACCGGGTGCGGATATTCGGTGCCTTTGACGGGGGTCTGTTGCTCGCCATCCACGCGGGGCGTGTAGTCGATCGTGGCCTTCTCGTTGCTCAGGAAGCCCTGCTTCCCGTCAGACGAATCACCGGTGTCGGCCGCACCCTCAGAGGGGTTCTCGCCATACCCATTGATTCCGGCATTGGCGTTGGCCGCATAATCCTCGTAGGCCTTGGGCGAAGGGACGATCGTGTACTCCAACGAATACGTGTAGCCGTCCTTCAGCTCATACCCTTGCGGGAACGAGATGGATATCGTCTTCGACTCCGGCTGCGCGGTGATGGTGTAGTCGGTCAATTCGACAGCGGACGGATCCACCGTCTTGCCATCCTTGTCACGGATGACGAGAGTCGCACCGAAGTTCTGCGCATCCGGCTGCGAGAACTCGACGTAATTCGACAGCGTATCGGTCATCGTCACGTCCTGATACGCGGTGCCGGATGTGACGATGTTGATGATCTCGTCGAAGATCGTCTTCAGATCGGTGCCGGCGGATACCGCATAGTAGTACGTTCCCGATCCTCGGTCACCAGGGTTCGTCATGCTATGCGCATTCGGATAATTGCTCGAGACATAGTTCATGAACCTATTGGCGTTATCCGTACCATTCGGATCCGCTCCTGGCATGGCGCCAATGGAGATGACCTGAGATGAGTCGGTCTTGAGTTTCGCCGCAGATGCAATCGCCGAATTGGCGACATCTAGTTCAAAACCGTTGCTCGATGTAGGGGAACCATCACTGTAGAAGATGGTCAGTTTCTGCGCACCGGCGCGCCCCGAATTCACACCCGAAGTCAGCTGTGTCACCGCATGCTGCAAGCCGTAGTTGGCTTGCGTGGCGCCGCCCGCTTTCAGCGTGTTGACGGCGTCCCGCTCCTGCTGCAACTGCGCAGGCTCCCAAGCCAAGCTGTGCACCGGCTGGGAGTAGTTGTACCAATCTCCGTAACACGTGCCCGTTATAGGCCCAATGGTCCCGGAGCAATACCTCTGGTTGCCAATTGTATTGGAATTATCACCTGCGTACTTTATCAACGCGACCTGCACCTTTTTGGTGTTGT